>Ga0325414_1000423_pt1 | contig 33893 bp, 36 predicted proteins | sample PopdelMetagenome_8_FD_206183 | JGI IMG/M metagenome (GOLD analysis project Ga0325414, IMG submission 206183) | Populus deltoides microbial communities from Bellville, Georgia, United States - Leaf-PdKOR-R3 | ecosystem: Host-associated > Plants > Phyllosphere > Phylloplane/Leaf | place: USA... | reverse complement strand
ATCATAACCTGAAGGGACATTGATTCCTGGGAATCCACCAATTGCTAGGACAGGAGAAACAGATGAACCAGGTGTCACCAAGGCATCCAGCTTATTATCTTTCATCAACTTCTGAAATCCATTTCTTGTAAGTTCTGCTAAATTTGACAGTGCAGAATTCTCTGCGTTGCCGATTCCATCTGTCGCCTGAGCTCCTAGAAAGATGCCTTGTCCATATTCGCTGAGATATTCCTGCGTAAAGATTCGAGAATGTATTAGCATATTAAGTTTATTGAACGTAGATCATTGCAACTTGCACGTATGAAAGGAACCTATTTTCATTTTGGACACTCGCCAGATCTGCAAATTGCTGGTTGAATGCTATAATATCGGCTAAGGTTCGCACTTGGGAAGACACCAGCTCTTTCAGGTATGCATTTAGAGATATTTTAAACTCAGCAAGCAATGCTGTTGCTTCACCACTCGCGGCAAAATTTAAGATAGTACTGATGTTGGCTATTTCCAAGTTGTCTAGTAAAACTGCACCTTCTTGTCTTCTTTTGCAGATAAATTTTGCATCATCAAATATTCTTGTACTACACATCAAAATTGTGCTGGATAGCATATTATTACATTAGTTCTTGAAGTTTGTTTGGTTACCTTGGTGTCTGGAGATGGTTCTCAAAAGCTTGACTCTCAGGTTCACTGACAAAACTCAAGAACGGATTCCTTACTATTCCAAGTCTCTTCCCTTTGACCCCATTAGTTTTGAGATATTGTTTGTACCCACCACACGGAATATACTTTGATGCTGCTTTGGTTTCATTATCGTTGGAATCAACACCTACAATGGCATCAAGAACATGAACAGCATCCGATACTGTCCTGCAGAGAGGCCTGTCCCATCCAGAGCCAAGGAATGACAATTTGTTGATAAGAAGACTAATTGCAGAGAATTAAGATAATAGCAAGTTTCATAGATTTAGAACTGTAGCCATTTTGGACTAACTATTGGGCAAAGGATCGGATACAATCACCTACCCAATGGTGTCCTGTCTAGGAGAAATTGTGATAACTCCAGCACGGCTGGTGAGACCTACTGTTGGTTTTATACCCACCACTGAGTTAGCACTGGACGGACATAAGATGGAGCCATCAGTCTCGGTACCTAGTGAAACTGCTACCATATTTGCCGCTACTGATATTGCTGACCCACTGCTTGATCCACAAGGATCTGCTGATAGATTATAAGGATTCTGCAAAAAGTTCCCAGAATATTATCGTGGCTTGCAATCTAGTGTAATGTCACACTTGTTATATAGCAATGGGAATAGCAAATCAATAAAACATGAAGAAATTTTTTAGAAAGCTACTTTCACAAGGATCTTGCCTTTCCCTGGCCACCTCTAGGACTAAAGCCATTAGGAAGTGTAAGAGACCTAAAAGCAGCCCACTCAGTCATGCTAGCTTTTCCAAATATAATAGCTCCTGCTTTCCTTAACTTCATGACAACACCTGCATCGCGAGGCACAACTGATCCGAGAAGTGCAAAAGATCCTGCCGTGTTGTTCATCTTATCCTTGGTCGCAATTAGATCTTTGAGAAGAATAGGAATGCCATGCAAACCAACTGATGAACCTGGTGCCTTAATCCTGCGCACGTAGTCAGCCTGTTTAGCTTGTAAGAGTGCATCAGGATTTACTTCTATAACCCCTTTAAGGACTGGATTGAGTCTGTCAACTTCTTTAATATAGAACTTAACAAGTTTCCTTGAGGTAAGTTTGTTCTGCTTAAAAGCAAGCTGGAGATCATCTATGCTTGCTTCTTTTATTGAGAATGCGTTGCTTGCTATGACTAAAAGAACAAAAATTAGTGAAAACTTCAGAGGTGTAAAGGCAGCCATATCTAATTAGTGATGGAAAATCGCAACTGACAGACGCAATTTATACATTCCTTTTGGTTCTTGATATGAACAAGGAATATGTACAGTGAACCTGAATGGAATGAACCTGCGAGCTGTTATCATTTCTTGACCATGAAACATCCTAAGCAAAGAAAAAATTGGTGAAAATTATCGTGCTTATCTAAAAACCCTCACGAATCAGCTTGCGTCGGAGTGTTAGTGGCCATTGATTGCAAAATCCGACTAGCCGTAGTGATCATGAGTAAAGGCGACTATGTTGTAGTGATCATGAGTACAATGCTTAGAAGTCGACAATGGTTGCCATGTATGGTTGGTCGTTTTGCACCGGGGGAACTGTTTTTTTTTTAAAAAAAAAAAATTATATATATATAAGAGATAAATAAATAAATAAATAAAATATTTTAATATCAGGTCATTCACAATGTTCAAGTTACTCTAATTTTTTTTATTTTTTTATATGCAAATTTCTATAAATTATTATAGATGTAGACTAGATTGTTGACCCGCACTACACTACGGGTCGGATCAAAAAAAATTTAAACATTCAGGTATTATTAACATTTTTATAGTAATTTTTTTTTAAAACAACGTAGAGGTTAACTTAATGTTACCTAATCGACTTGATGGATCTAAAGACGGTTTGATTAACAAAAATATGGTTTGATTAACAAAAATTCAAAACATTTTTTTTAAAATAATATTAAAACAGTAATATATTGGATTGATCCAAGTAAACTTAGGTTAACTTATCAAATTCACTACCTAAATCATAAGACCATAATAACACTACATAAAACAAATCAAACAAATTATGAAAGCTCAATTCTCAATCAACTCAATGTTGAAGAATGCAATTAAAAAATAAAATAAAATACTTGAGTTAACCTTTCAAACTCGTGATTCAAATTATGAAATCGGGATAATCTCATAGAAAGTGAACAAAAAAATAGACCTAAGTCAACCTGGATTAATCTGTTGAACTCGCAACCAAGGTTATTAGACTGTGATAACCCAATAAAAAAGCAAATAAAAAATTTATGAAGCTCAATTTTCAATAAACTCATTGTTAAAGGTTGAAATGAAAAAAAAAAATCAATCTAAAAACATGATATAATAAAACAATTTAAGTCTACCCATGTTAACCTACAAAACACGTGACCCAGATCATAAGATTAGAATAACCTCATAGAAAGCAAACCAAAATAAATCATAAAGCCTAATTCATAATAAATTTAATGTTAAAGGATGAAATAGAAAAAAATACCAATTAAAAAAAGACAAAATAAACTCTAGTCAATTGGGTTAACCCACCAAACCCGCGACTCGGGTCATGAGACTGAGATAACCTTATAGAAAGCAAACTAAAATAAATTATGAAGCTTAATTCTCAATCAACTCAATGTTGGAGGATGAAATTGAAAAAAAAAATTATCAATTAAAAAAAACTAGAGTCAAACTCGTGAAATGGATTATGAGACTAAGCCAACAACGTATAAAGCAAAACACAATAAATTATGAAGCTTAATCTTCAATAAACTAAATATTAAAGTATAAAATTAGAAAAAGAAATATATATTTAGAGGCAAAAAAAAACATTATTGAAATGAATAGTGTTACATAAAAGGGTGCACAATAAAAATACCACCTCTTTTAGTTTAAACTACTAGTCTATTGGCCCGCACTCCACCACGGGGTGAGCCAATTTTTTTTAAATGTGAAAAATATTAAGAGCATTAAGAGTTTGTTGACGATGTTATTAAACCTGACCAAGTGGGTTAATTTTAAAACCTCTCAACACAACTTTTTGCCTAACTCGAGTTTCCGATTAAATTGTGTTGGAATTAGCTCAAATTAGATTAATAGATTTGATGGGTCCAAATGCAACATTAATGATCGGTAAAAACATAATATAGCTTTTAAAAAAAAACTTCAAGATGACAACTTCTAAAAAAAATATTAAGACAATGACAAATTGGATTGATCTCGACCCCCCCCGGCGCGACTCAGGTCATGGATTCTATTGGGTTTATAACTTTTATTTTTATAAAATATTTTTATTTAATTATATGATAAAAAATAGATGTTCACAAAATTGATTACTAATCTAAAAATAAACATTTATTTGAAAAAATTATACATATAGAAAGCAAACAAAAATTATTCATGGAGTTTATTTCCCCCACCAATATAATATTGAAGGACAAATTGAAAAAAAAATTAAAAACAATTAAAACACAAAAAAAAACATATATGGTCGGTAGGTAAACTCTCCAAACCTATGAATTAGGTAACCCGTGCTAGCACACCAAACCTATGAATCGGATTATGGACTCCACTGGAATTATAATTTGTTTTTTAAAAAAAACTATATTTAATTATACGATAATAAAAATAGACAATTGTGAAATCAAACATCAACTCAATACCTAGATGTTTTTTTGAAACCTCGACAACCTCATAAAAGGTAAAACAAAATCAATTATGAGACTAGATTCTCAATTAACTCAATATCTAAGGATGAAATAAAAAAAAAACTAATAAAAAAAAGTTAAACTTGCTAAACCCGCAAACTAGGTCAACCTATCAAACGTGTGAATAGGTTAATCAACTTTAAAAAGTTTAAAAACATGAATTTTCTCTTAAACTATTTTTTTAACTATAAGAGAAAAAAAAATAAACAAGAAAAAAAGTTAAGTTTAATTAAAAAAAAAACACCGCACCAAATCCGTAAATCAGGGCAACCTAGGTTACCCTAACAAATCTACAAATCACACTAACCTTATATAAAGAAAAAAGTAAAAAGAAATAAATTATAAAGTCAAATTCTTAACCATCTCAAGTTTAAAAAGATGAAATGGACAAAAGCAATTCTAAAAAAATCATAATAAGAAAGAAAAAAAGGAAAACAAAACACTATGGATTATTATTGTAATCCACAGTGCAATGGATGTGGGTGAACAATGATTTCCATACACCCTTTAATTTTTGTTACTTTATAAAGTTTAATAACATGATTTTTCTCTAAAACTATTTTTTAACTATATGAGAAAGAAAAAATGGATTATAAAAAAATCAAGTTCAATAATAATAAAAAAAAAAGATGCTCCACAAAACTCTGGTTTACCTTGACAAACACGCGAACAACGTTGATCTCAAAGAAAGACAAAATAAAAAGAAACAAATTACAAAAATAAATTTCCAATCATCACAATATTAAAAAGATAAAATTGACAAAAGTTTTTTTTGAAAAAACTCATAACAAAAAAAAAATCATATGTTCAAGCAACACATAAAAGAAAAGAAAAGGTCGTGTTTTAGCTTTTTGTTAACGTTAATTGTCAAAACTAAATGTGAAAAGGCATTGTAGTGTTTTGTGAGGAAAGTTACAATGTTTTTCCTACATGTTTTAGTTTATGTTAACTAGTTATTTGACCTGCTCTTCATAATAAGTCGGATATTTTTTCTTTCTTCTTCAAAAAAGTGTATATGTAGAATTTTATGATATTATAATAAGTCGGATATTTTTTCTTTCTTCTTCAAAAAAGTGTATATGTAGAATTTTATGATATTTTTCTATATATAAAAATTCCTAAGTAGAATTCAAAAAGTTCATACATACATCTAGTTAAATAAATCAAGAATTATTTATGTAGCAATTGTTTTTTATCAAGCTCAATTCCTACCTAGCCAAAGTTAATTAGTTAAACCTATAACCCGGGTCATGGACATAATTGGTTTCGACAATTTTTTTTATAAAATAAACACCTATAAAATTAAGAACCAATAAAATATCAAAGTGATTGAAAAAAGAAAATCAAACTGAAACAAATTACATTGCTCAATTAATAATTAATCAAATATTAATGATGAAATTGGAAGAAAAAAAATAACAAAAAATGCAATTGTAATGAATAAAAATAAAAAAGAAATAAGAAAAAAAAAGCTCAGTCTCTCAAGTTAAGAAAGCCCAGAGTTCTCGGGCCTCCATAAAAAAAGCCCAGGTGCATGGGCCTAGAGCAACCCACGCGCCTGGGCCTTATTTTTTTGCATTTTTTTAAGGGGAAGATAATAGGTCGTCCACCCCTTGATTAAAAAATACATGCAATACCTAGATTTCAGTAGCCTCCAGTCACTAAAAAATCAGTTTAATCTGTTTCAAACCAAAAGAAGCTCATTTTCAATCATATTTTGACCCAAAAAAACCAACAAAACACCCAAACACCTTGTAAAACATATTCAGAGCCTTTAACAACCCAGGAATTAGCTCCAAAATCCACAATCAACCTAAAATATTTTATTTTTTTGATTCAGATATACCATTCTAGGCAAGTATAAAGGAGAAAAAACACCTTGTGTAAACTTTCTCCATTAAAAGCAACCTGTTGACACAAAAACTTCCTGTTTTCATGGGCGAAATTGGTTTCAAACAAGATTTTCTCTCTCATTTCACAATCAGGAACAAAAAAATAAGGAAAATAAAGTTTAGAATCAAAATTTAATTTCATAACTTGTTAAGGACTAAAAGTTTATAATTTAAAAGGTTAGAGGATCAAAGTATATGTTTAGCCTAAAGTTTAGAAAAATTTAATTTCTCTATTTGCTGTTTTTTTCATCTTAGTTCTTTATCTTTGAATCTTATTATTTCTTAATAAATATGATTTAATTGGCTATTAATTTAGGCCTACAAAGATGTAATAAAAAAATAGACTAAAAAAATAAATCACCATAACAATCTATAATAATTTATTTTTTGATCAATATTAGCGAAAAGAACTGTATTTTCCCACTATTTTTAAAGTATTTCTTAATAATACATACTGTGTTATGAGAAGAAATTGCCACGGGCTTAACCAATATATGAAAGTCACCATTATTTTTTTTTCCTTCAGCAACTATGGAATTTTTTGTCATTTTACATGTCTTGTCATAATGGTCATGCACAGCAATATTCCCTGCTGATGATGTTATTGTTAATACAAATAATAAGAATAATAATAACCAAACTTGCTGATACACGGGCCTCGGAACCGAGTCATGTTTTCTTAAATAGCTATCAATCCAGTGCCTAGTTGGGGCCGTTTTGGTTAAAAAATTGAGTTAATCTGTCCTCGTGTAAGTTAACCCAGCGTGTAAGTTAACCCAGCTAACCCGTAACCAAAGCCTTGGACAGGTCAAACCCCAGGCCATGTCATAACTATGATAAGGAGCACTCCTGACTCCAAGACTATCAAGTTGCTTGGGAAGGAGCAGTCAGTTACTTCATTAGTTAAAGAAACTAATCAATAGCATACTCAGAGTCAGCGTCAGAGGTGGAAAGAAGTTCAAAAGTTGAGACTTTTCATTCTAGTCGAGAGACAAGGGGAAGGGAGAGATAGTTGATGCATGCAATGCTACAGGCAGCGGCATATTTTTGGTACATTCATACAGCAAAAGAAAATCATAATTTAGAGAGACAGGGTTTTTGTTTCAAGTCCAAAGAGAAGGAGAGAGGAGCCTTGCGAGACAGGGTAGCCTGCTCAAAAGCATAAGCAACCTCAATCAGCTTTGGTTCCATTCCCTTTAATCCTCCAAAACAGATCCCAAATGGCTTTCCCTTGCTGTCATACCCAGCTGGGACTGTAAGTGCAGGGTACCCTCCAATAGCTAGCACTGTAGAAACATCCACACCAAGTGTCAGCATGGCATCCAAGTCATTCTCTTTCATCATCTTTTCAAATCCTTCTTCTGATAGTTGTTCCATTAACTTCACTGCCTTCATCTCTTCCTCTCCAAGCCCATTTGTCATCTCCGCAGCAAGGAGTAGTTCCTGACCATACTTGCTCATGCTTTCCTGCAGTGCTCAATGGCATGCCATGTCTTAAAATCAAAGACCAACAACAACAGCAAAGCCTCAATCCCAAATTGATTGGAATCAGCTATAAAATCAAAGACCCAACTTATAAAATGTGGTTATATCACTGAAAAATCTTTTATAGGATTGTTCACTTGAACGCCTAATGGTTTCAACTAAAACTCCCAGCATGATAAATTTGCAATTGGACAGATGAATTTCCAATGCATCATTTTCGGTGAGAAGCATGGAGAGATCTCCTTGCTGATAGGAGAGCATAAATCAAGGGCCAAAGGATGTTGTAAATTGGTTTAACCACGTTCTACAGTGAGCTAAGTTCTTCTGACTATTTGATTTTTTTGGTAAAGCATGATCATAGAAACTACTTACCAGATCAGGATTATTGTTGTTGAAAGCGATGATGTCTGCCAATGACCTCACAGGAGATTTTATTAGTTCTTCAAGGTACTGTTTGATTGTGAGCTTGAACTCAGCTAGCATTACAATTACTTTGCCACTTCGATATGGATCCAAAATGACATCAATATTGTCTATTTGAAGATTATCCACTATATTCGCACCACCTTGCCTATAATATCCAAGTCAAATTTAAGCATAAGTGCAGTGTCAGATTGATGTGTGTGATTTGTCCATGTTGGTAGTACTTGTCATCATTGTTGCTTGACACTAACCTTAACACTTCCAGATGGTGGTTGAATGTTGAGATAACAGTTGAATCGTTGAAGGAGTCCAAAAATGGATTTCTCACTATGCCCACTCTCTTCCCTTTGAGCCCATCCTTCTTCAGAAACTGTTTGTAACCACCAGCAGGTATAAACTCAGCAGCTTTGGTTGTTGCTTGAGAGTCTCTTGGATCAAAACCAACAATTGCATCAAGCACATACACTGCATCTGACACTGTCCTGCATATAGGCCTTCATTTTTTTGTTGGTATAAAAATTCATCAGTTAATACCTACTCAATAAGTAAATGAAAAGTTACATTAACAGTCAACCTGTTGATCTCACTATCTCTTTCTGAGTTTCTCTCTTCAAAAGAGGATTGCAGAAAGAAAAGGTAAAGTGTGCATGTCAGCATCCAAAATATGCATGTTATTTGACCAGCACTGCATTCTTGCATCTTGCAATTGTACCATTACAAGAAACTACAGGGAAGATGGTTCATAAATTCTTAATACCTACAGCGTTTAGCCAACAGAACCAAAATGACTGTCTTGTGACTTCATCATTACAATTTTTCAAGATTAAAAGAAATGTGACAATTGGCTGGCTTACCCAATGGTGTCCTGGCGAGGCGAAATTGGGATGACACCAGCCCGACTAGTGAGGCCAACTGTTGGCTTGAGCCCAACAACTGAGTTGTGATCAGCAGGGCAGATGATAGAACCATCAGTTTCAGTCCCTAGTGATACTGCCACCATATTTGCAGCCACTGATATTGCTGATCCACTGCTTGAACCACATGGATCTGCCGATTCGACATAAGGATTCTGCACATTTCCACAAAGTGTTGGTTTTGTCTAATGTTTATCATCACACATGGCAATGTTTGATTCACCAATTGATTGAATTAATACAAGAAACACATTTATCCAAAACAACAAAATCAGTACATGAATCAAAAGGCTGATGATTCCATTATTATGCAAATTAATAACAATATAACATTGTATTCATATCATTATTTTTTAACAGTACACAAGTCATAACTCATAACCAAACAGAGCCAGGTTGGAAAGAACTTAATAAAATCTCTACTGGTACCTTATGTTTCACCAAACCTGGAATCCAATGCAAGAGTTATAAATTATAAGCCATAAAATATCAACAAATGCTACTCAATATTGAACCTTTTTCCCACTATCAATTATAAGCATCTAAAAATTCTAAGAGGGAAAATCTCAAATTGCACAGCCATTAATGTTTCTCAAAATTAATAAAGAAAGAAAGAAACTAACCTTAGCCAGGCCACCTCTAGCACACCAACCATCAGGAATGTCAAAAGACCTACAACTATACCACTCACTAAGACTGGCCTTCCCTAGAATCACAGCACCAGCATTCCTCAACTTCTCCACCACGTGGGCATCACGAGCAACCTCTGATCCCACCAAAGCATATGACCCACAAGTTGTGTTCAGCTTATCTTTAGTCCCTATACTGTCCTTCAACAACACTGGAATCCCATGCAAGTCCCCTAAGAACCGCTTGCCCTTGTTTCTTTCCCTTTCTTCATCAGCCTTTCCAGCTTGTTCTAATGCGTCTGGATTGACTTCTAGTACACTGTGAAGTAAAGGGTTCAGTTCTTGGATTCTATCTAAGTAGAAGTTGACTAGCTGTTTTGAAGTTAGTTTGTTTTGAGCAAATGCTTGTTGGATTTCTTGGATTGTGGCTTCTTGGATTGAAAATGGCGAACCCTTTATTGTGTTGACAAAAAGGAGAAGTAGAAAAATCGTTAATGGACATACAGAGGGGAGACTCCTTGCTGGGTTTTTGAGGATCTTCATTTTGGTTCAAGAGTTGAAGGTCAAAAGTCAAACTATTGGAGGGATAGAGCATCGAATGGAGTGCTTTATCTGGTTAAATTTAAGGAGCAGCTTGGTGTTGACTGTTGGGGCTTGTGAGTATTGGGAAAGGAATAGTCGTTGATTTCATAAGGAAATAGTTTTGAGCCGCTAGATTAGCGTATTTTTTGGGGCTAAGATTCAAATTTAGTCCTTCTACTTATTGTATTTTTTTAATCAAGACATTTACTTTGAATCGGATCAAATCAATCCCTTCACTCCAAATCAGAGTTGATTTCAGCCTCTTAATCCATGTCTATATGAATGCTGCTTCATAAATATAATTCAAAGAAGGATCTTAAATTGAATTTAATTGGAACGGAGGGGTTGGTTTAAGTTAATTAAAAGTATAGGTTTGGTTTTACTAATTGTAAGAAGTATAGGGACCATGGATATTTTTAGCATCAAGCCTTAAGTTTATTGATATATAATTTAAAGAAGGATCTTATTATTGTCTGTACGTAACTATGCAAACTTAAGTTTATTATTATTTTTATTTAAAATAATATTTTTTGATTTTTTTAATTTATTAGGTTAAATCTAGTAGTGTTTGGTCTGGACAATTAAATTATGTGTCAACTCATATAATTACTCAGATTTAGTCATGTCAAAAAAAAAAAAAAGAGCAATCTCAGTCAAGCTTCAAATCATTGTTCAACTCAAATTTAATAAATACAAGAATTTAAATTCAAGAATCAAGATTAAAAGCATTAACTAATAGGAAACAAACTGCATTAAAACCCAAACATGCCCAAATTAAGAATCAAACCCTCACAAAAGCTATGATCTATGATGTATCAAATTTATGGAATATCACTTGTAATTATTGGCTTTTTTTTCCTCTTTTTTTTTGGAAGCATATAATCTAAAAATGAAACATTCTCAAAACTGAATTATAATCATATATATATATATATATGATAATATCAATAGTTGATAAATCGTTGATATATCGATACAAATCTCAGTGCTTGTACTAAACAAGCATGAAGAACAGGACAGTAATAGGATTATAGTGCGCATTATAATCTATAATTATAGAAGGAATAGAGTATATCCAATGGACAAACAAAAGCCAATGAATAGTATATATCATTTGCAAGTGTTGAATTTGCAGGTGACTCTGCCATAACCAGAATTTGCCCTCATGAATCTCAAAGCTGTCAGGAGGACACTCCTTTGGGAACCCATCAAGGCCCAGTTCATGCGTGTGACCACACTGATTGCATTGTAAGGGAACTCAATGCTGTTATAGGAATTGAGGAGAGCAGTTGTTCCTTCCCTCAGGAGAGTCCTGTACGGGTCACCTCTCCCTTGCAAGCCTTGCCATAATGTCATATCTGTTCCGTATCTTCTAGCCGCGAGCAACCCGAAGACAACAGCTACCTTCATGTCAGGGCTCACTGCCCTCCAGTAGCATTTGTACTCTGGCATAGTCCAGCTCCTGAAGAATTACTTGCTCTTGTTAGTGGAAACATAGATCATACAAGTCTACCCTATTTGAAGTCCCATTGGAATGGTTTGAATTTCTAATAACCAAAACAATGAGTCCTTGATAATGAACTTACTGGTGTGGACATGCTGATGCTTCTAGGATGGGAACTGGTGACATAGGAGGCATTGGAGGCAGTGGTGGCAGTGGAGGCGTTCGAGGAAGCCTGAAAGCAGGGGGAGGTGTTGTAGGAGTCACTGGAGGCCTTACAGGTGTTACAGGTGTTACAGGTGCTACAGGTGCTACAGGTGCTACAGGTGCAGGCACTGGGTTCACAGACCTTGGACAAAAAGACATGGAGGCTGAAGGCTCAGTTAGCAAAGAATCCACCGCGTAAAACTCCATATCAAAGATCCTGAACGTTAGTCTAAGCTTTTGGGCAGGACCAGCTGCTGCACCACAGACATTTGAACCCTGACCACTGCTTGAAACCTGAGCATAACAATTGCTCAAATCTGGGCTGCCATCGAACTTCATTACATAGTTTCCAAACCAATTTGTGGTCTCCTCCCTCGACATTGTGATTTGACCACTAGCATCAGCACAGGTCATTGTAACTTTTACTCCTGCAGAAACAACATTGTCAAATGATTACTAGGAAACACAAGGAAGTGGATAGAAGAAATTTAGCTGATGACCGCAGTGGATCTTCATCTCACCATAAATGGGATAGTCAAAAAGGGATACTTGGCCATCCTTGCATTGGTCACAAAAGACAGTGCCGGTGACTGTGGCATCAGCTTGAGTTCCACCAATGGCTGCAGCAAAAATAAGAAAAACACAGAAAAGAAGTTTGTGTGACCAATCCATGTTCCTTGATAGATACAGGAAACACAACCAAGATTTAAGGAGAAGAATATAAAGGCTTGATGTTATGAACACTCACAACGAAGTAAATGAGTAGAGATGTCATTAACTCCCCAACTGCCTGTATTTATAAGATGTTGAAAAAAAACAATTTAAACGAAGAGAACAGCTGGTAGTACGGACAACCTATTTACTACTAGCGATGATAAAGGATACCTTTGTCATATGGCATGGGGGCAGGTCCCCTGATTTATTGCTACACGCAGATTCTGATGTTCTGGGAGTTCCCATTTGGAACCTTCGGTGTCCAAATTTACAGTATCTACCGAGAAACTACTTGATCGGTTGAGAGTTTAATCCTGGTACTCGAAAGATTAATGATGTTGAGGCTCTGGTTAGATCATATAGAATGAAACCAGCTCAATTAAGTTCTCTTAGAAGTCCAGCAAATATGATGCCTAGAACCCATATTCAGGGGAGGATCTCCCAGGAGTCCAGGCTCTACTATTCTAGCTCCACCGCTCCTATCATCATCATGACATAGAACAATGTTGTGTCGTGTGTGTGTGTGTGTATGGTGCTACATAGTATTGGACTTAAACTTTGAGGAGTTGGTTTGTTAGGAAGTGAGTTTGCGTCCTCTTTATCATCTGGGGTTTGAATTCAACAAGATACTACATGATTATTTTTTATATAAATATATTTTTATTTCGTTTTAATATATCAATGTTGTAAATAAATTAAAAAAAATGTTTTAATATATTTTTAAAAAAATACATTTTAAAAAGTAACTATTATCACAAGCTCAAAAACATTAATTTAATTCTTTAAAAATAAGATAATTCAAAAAATATCTTCAAAAACAAAAACTACCACCATGTTAAAACCAGCAGTGGTAAATTTAGCAGGGATGAGAAGAAAGAGTTCTGTACTTAAATGCATTCAATATCCTCCTCTAACTGAGTGGCATTCTAGCCGTCCTTACCTAACTCATTCATGGCAGAATCACTTACATTATAGACACTTGATACGTGGTAAGCTACACGGACGTTATCTTCTGAAACTCTTGGCGGTGGAGGAAGATGTTAGCTAGCCGTTAAAGTAGCAAGAAGCATTGATTGAGTTGTGCAGTATACCCTCGTGCCAATGTAGAGGAAAGCCGTTTCCCCTTTTCTTTTCAACTACAACGCAGTTACATTGAATTGGATGCCGCCGTATTGATGCCAAAATTTTCTATCTTGTTCAACAGGCCTTTACCTTTGTCATATGTGCCTGAGAGGACTCGTGCGTGCCAACTTTCATCTTGCAAAGTAGCTTTGCCCTTTATTGGAAAGGCCCTGCCCGCATACAATCCAGTGTCCCTGTATCCACAAACTTGGAATACGATTCATTATTTTATGGAGCTGTGGACGTTCCACGCGATCTATTTTGACCGCAAGGTGGAGCAACCTCGGAAGCAAGCATCGACAGTCTCATATGCGGCCTTTCTTTGAGGAATAAAATTGGCAGTGGTGGGTGGGTTCAACAATTCTAAACACCCCACAATTTGGAATTTTCATCTTTAGTCTTTGTTGGATCTCTCTGCACTTGCTAATTTAGGGATACGATCATATGATTCTAAATGACCCGTTTTCTGTCTAGAACAAGCTCCAATGTGTGTTTAACATATGATCAAGAAGTGTCCTAGCTGATATGGACGCCAGCACTCCTTTTCTGCGTGCCCACGCTCTGTAGTTGAACTCATCCAAATACTATACACGTCCATTTTTAGCTGGAGAAGCTGGAGAACCTTGAAGCTGGAGAATCCAAGGTCTCTTAGACGTACCTCTACCAGAGGCAAAAGAACAATCAAACTTGAGCTTATTTTCAGCATGTCAGTCATTCATACATCTCGCTTTTAACCAGTTAAGAAACCCTAAAACCTCTAACAACAGAATTCACAGCTGCAGTTCTGTCATAGTATAATCAAGACAGATCTAGAAAAAATGCGTTATAATATCATCGGTCTTACATGGGACTAGTGAAAAATGAATGCCTTGTTCATTTAAGGTACTAGAAATACAGACGATGAGAAAAATCACGAGTGCCATTGCACCCGCAGACAGATTTCCGGTAATCAAAATCAGCACTAAGAATGAATAGAAGGGGGAAAAAAAGAACGAATAAGTAATAATGTAATAACACATAATCCTGAAGTTCAATCCCAGCTATAAAACAAGCTAAAGAGGCAAACCAGAGTCAATTACTTGTATGCCTACCAAAATTGTCTCAACATTGTGCTCAACAGTAATACGAGCCACGGCATAACTCGCACGGATACAATTGGACAAAACAGAAGACCTTGGACTACCAATAAATAAAATGTTCCTACTCTTTTCTTTTTCTCAATCCTCAGCTTTTTAATTTGCAAAAATTATCTTCAATTTCTTTCAGCAGCTGCATCTTCAATGGCAGGCCCATCCTCAGCAATGCTTCCATTCTCAGTTGTCCCAGAACTGCATCAAACAAACATTAATTTCACAAAATTAAGCAGGTCATTACAGGGCAATTCCTACATAATCAATGACATGATAAGAAAATACCTAAAGCTCTAAACTTTCACATTTGATTTGAAATAGCTCTCATTCAATACAATTTGTGTCAGACAACAGCTATAATCAAACAAACACTGGAAACAGAAACCATATAATAGGCGAAGTACTTTTCCAGTAGATTTTGTTGTCTGATATGCTAACACCAGTTAATACGTAGAAACAATTTTAGGAAGCAAGAAATCCATCCAACATACCTGGCATGACTAGAATATCCTGTGTGAGTCGTGATAGAGCAAATATATCAACCACATTATCACGAAATCAAAAGTAATGAGCCTTTGTAACTTCAAATTACATAAGTTTGTACAGGCCTGGCAATTAATCCCAATCCACAAAGCTAAGGCCAATTCAGATGCATGCGTAATCCAAGTTCTTAGGAATAAAAGATTCCCTTGATTTATACATGATTTCCCATATCAGAAATCAAGAATTGTAATTCGCGCAACAATCTCAATGACTTCTCTCCAGTTACAAAGAGAATCAGTTTTAAGCTAAAAGCAATCACATGAAGTTCAGTAGCTTTGTTCCAACTTAGCAAGGCAGGACAGGAGAGCAGCACGAGGCATTATCTAATCAGATTCACATAACGTATTAAACTATTGGAAGAGCACAACAGCTCTCGAAAACCAATACGACAATAGAACAAGAACGAGCTATCTTATGATGTTAAGATAACTACCGACAGAGTTAGTAAATAATCCTCAGGCAGTATTCCCTAAGAACGCACAAATCAAGAGATACAATGACCTCCCTCGCAATCGAGATAATCCCTCATAATTAAGATGATCAACTCCAATTCCACCCCAGTAGACAAATAATACACCGCGCACGAAAGAAAATCAAATATACCATCTAAACTAGACTGACATCTCCTAAGCAAAAGAGATCTGAATACAAATCACTAATCAACCAACAAATCAATCAAAGAGCTTGTAAAACAAACCTCTGTGGACGCGAACCAGAATCGGTAACATCAGGCTTCCTCCAACTTCTCTCGTTACCGGAACCTCCACCAATAATCCCAAATCCCTTTCTTCCGAAGGAATCCCCTCTCTCCACATCCTTATTTCTCTCACTGCTAATTTTCACAGCCTCCAACTTCTCATCAATCTCCTTATAATCCATCCCCTTCTCCTTCAATACCTCCTCTCTTGGCCTTGCATCTCCAAACGGACTTGGCCCTTTAGGTTTCCCCGCCACCTCATTCCCATTACTCAGTGGAAAAGTTTTTGGCTGCAACTTCAGTTTCGGCCTCTCACCACCACTACCATTGTTAAGACTCTCATCTTTCTTCCTCCCCCAATTATCCGAATCGGCAGCAGCACCAATACCACCACTAAACCCATGTCTTTCTCTCGATAAGGAATCAAAACTCCCTCTCCTCTCAAATCCACCATTATTCACTCCACCAAATCTCCTTGGCCCATCATTCGCTGTCTTATTAGAAACCCAGTTCTCTGATTCATCAGCCTTAGACTGAGAATCGAAAAAAGAAGATCCCCTCTCCCTATCCCTATCCCTCCTCTCATACCCACTCCCAACCGGGGATTTCTTCGTTTTCGACCAATCATCAATCTCATCTGCTCGCGACGGAGCAAATTCCCTGCTCGACTCCCTATTAGAAACCCTGGAATTCCCATTACCACCACCACCCCACCTCGAATTAGACTCTTCCCCTCCGTTACGATAATTTAAACCATACGATTTAAACCCGCCGCCGATGCGGGCCCGGTCGAGCTCTTCAGCGGAGCGTTCGCGGGGTCTAGTTGGGAGATTGAGGAGATCAGGCTCATGACTTTGCTTAGCCGATGGATAATTAGAAAGTTCAGCTAAAGTGAGGGTTTTGTTTTTTTTCTTTTTGGGTTGTTTAGTGGCGGCGGCTAAAGAAGGGAATTCAGCGGTGCCACCGAGTGGTTCAGTGGGTGCTCTTTGGGAATTCTGTTGTTCTTGTTGGAGTTCAGCTTCGTGTTCTTCGGCGTCTAAGGCCCACGCGCCGGGTTTGCCCCAAGGAGAAGAAGCTTTTTCTGCCATGATGGTGTTGCTGCTGTTTTTCGCTCAGATACCTGCGGTCTCTCTGAAGAGGTTTTGGTTTTGAGGATTTAAGATTGCGTGCGTTGGCAGCGGAGAGGGGAATATAATGGGATGAAGGGGGTGGATTTGATCGGACAGTGGAGAATGGGTGTTCGAGACTCTTTGAGTATTTGATGGTGGGGATTAGTTCATAGCTTTAGAAATATTACGTGTATTTTTCAATAAAATCTAAACTTTTAAAAATAGTTGTTTTTCTATAAGTACATTAATTTTTATATTTTTTAAAGATATTTATTTTTTATAATTTCATTATTTAAATTTGTGCATGACAGTGTTATTAAACCCGGCCCGGCGGGTCGACCTGGTGGCTGGACCGGTCCGGGTTTACTAAAAGACTGGCTGGGGCAACAGACAGGTCAAACCCGGCAACCTGGCAGGTCGATCCATGACCCAGGCGAACCCAAGTGAGACCCAGTTTTTTTTCTCAAATGTAGGATTTGAAACCCATTAGTATATAACTATATATACTCTATGTTCCCAAGAAAAAAGTCATGTTTTTTCAATGTGAGATAAAAAACTTTTTGGTTTAAATACCTCAACTTAAAAGAATAACATAGTATCTTTTCAATGTGGGATTTGAAGTCTTTTAGTATATATACTCTATTTTTTCAAGAAAAAAATCATGTTTTTTCAATGTGGGATAAAAAATCTTTTAGTTTAAATATTTCAACTTAAAAGGATAATATAGTATTTTTTCAATATGGGATTTAAAGTTTTTTCGTATATATACTCTATATTTCCATGAAAAAAATTATATTTTTTCAATGTGGGATTTGAAACCCATTAGTATATATACTCTTTGTTCCCTTAAAAAAAATCATGTTTTTTTAATATGAGATAAAAAAAACCTTTTCAATATGGGATTTAAAACCCTTTCGTATATATATACTCTATGTTCCCATGAAAAAAATTATGTTTTCAATGTGGGATTTGAAACTCATTAGTATATATACTTTATGTTCCCTTGAAAAAAATCATATTTTTTCAATGTGGGATAAAAATTTTTTGGTTTAAATACTTCAACTAAAAAGATAACCTAATATCTTCTCAATGTGGGATTTAAAACCCTTTCGTATATATACTCTATGTTCCCATGAAAAAAGTTATGTTTTTTCAATGTGAAATTTGAAACCTATTAGTATATATACTTTATGTTTCCAAGAAAAAAAGTTAAATTTTTTCGATGTGGGATAAAAAAAACCTTTTTGGTTTAAATATTTCAACTTAAAAGCTTAACATAATATCTTTTTAATATGAAATATTAAAACTTTAATTTTTTTTAATTTTTTCGGGTTGATCCAGGTTGAACCAAGTTAACCCATGAAACTCAAGACCTGGCTCCTTGACCGGGTCAATCCCCGGGCTGGATTTAATAACTATGGTGCATGGTACATAATTACTTAACCAAACCAAGGAAGTATTTTTACCGCGTAAAACAGTCGTAAATTAATACATTTTTAACATATATATAGGTCAGATTAATTTTATGAGTATAGATATTTAAATTTAAAAAATCATGTAAATTTATAGATAGAAAAAAATATAAAATATTTTACATGTATCTTTGAAAAATATTAAAATAATGTTAATCTGGGCATATCCAAGTGTTTAATCTTTCTTAGCTTTTTTTTATTTCTTTGTTCCAAGTTTTAATCGGGTTATTAGGTTAGCCGCACCAGTTTTTTTTTAAAAAAATCAAAATAACATCATTTTAATTAAAAAAAAAAATAAAAGTTAATGAGTTTGTAACCGGGTTTTGCCGAATCACCGGGTTACACCAGAATTTTTTTTAATTTTTTCGGGTTGATCCAGGTTGAACCAAGTTAACCCATGAAACTCAAGACCTGGCTCCTTGACCGGGTCAATCCCCGGGCTGGATTTAATAACTATGGTGCATGGTACATAATTACTTAACCAAACCAAGGAAGTATTTTTACCGCGTAAAACAGTCGTAAATTAATACATTTTTAACATATATATAGGTCAGATTAATTTTATGAGTATAGATATTTAAATTTAAAAAATCATGTAAATTTATAGATAGAAAAAAATATAAAATATTTTACATGTATCTTTGAAAAATATTAAAATAATGTTAATCTGGGCATATCCAAGTGTTTAATCTTTCTTAGCTTTTTTTTATTTCTTTGTTCCAAGTTTTAATCGGGTTATTAGGTTAGCCGCACCAGTTTTTTTTTAAAAAAATCAAAATAACATCATTTTAATTAAAAAAAAAAATAAAAGTTAATGAGTTTGTAACCGGGTTTTGCCGAATCACCGGTTACACCAGAATTTTTTCTTTATTTTTTTCAACCTAACTCGATTTCAACCTTTTCAACCTCAAATCAATCAAATCTCAGATCTATCTGCTGCATCGGGTTCAAAATTATAACTATGTAGATATTTTTGTCGATCCCTTTGACGGGATCCGGTCCGTCCTCTTTATCCAAGAAGAAATGTTCTCCAACATTGGAGTTCACAAATATTTTGGAAATTTCAATTTCTAAAAACGTGAGTTTAAGTAAAGCTAATTTTTGGAGAGAAAAAATAATTTACTACGTGTTTGGTATCTGTCATTAAGATGTAAGAAAATTTTTAAGGTACGCTTCGAAGGATGTAATACAGGATTACACTGCAATAGAGAACGGAAATACCAGCGAAGAGATTATGGAACTCTATTATAGCTTGATCTGTCGATTTTTCCTTCAGAAGGTAAGTCGAGCTCTGTGGAGAAATGGCAATATTTCAAAATTTTACTACCTATAAATCAATCATAAATACACACTTACAAAGAAAATCAACAAGGAATTCACATGAAGAAAATACACGCACCAAAATGTATAAGTGCCATCCATGATGGGCAAAGTAAGATCATGGACCTGGCCCAACATCTTTCCTTGCACTGGTTTTGATTCCACGCCGTCATGCATGTTCAAAGTTTCAGAAAAGTTTGAGCATTTCAGGTGAGAATGACTCTTTCCATTGAGGGCCACCTTTCACACGCCTTGTCAAGAAATGATATCCATAGAAGCAGCCCAGTATTGATACGAAAGAATTCTCCGGGTGAAAGAAGAGCTCCTCACTGTGCAAATACATCTCACCCTTGGTTGCTTTCTTGCTCCAATGGTGGGAGACCATCTTTTCAAATCCCAGTTAAAAGTAAAAAAAAAAAAACTCATTGCTCATCTGAACTCTGTACAGTGATTAAATGTTCTTCAATACCTTTAAGGGAATCCCCACTAACATACCATGTTACAGTTCCTGCAAGGAATATTGAACCGAGTCATAAACTCAAGTTAATGGCAAATTCTCATATTAATGAAGGTAGCGAGGAAACTGCTACTAACGATGGCAGTTAGCTGCCAGCAATCAATACCACAAGGAAACTGAAGAGACAGCTAACTTGAAAAGCAGAGAAGTAATTGAGTTGATGGGAAAGTAAACGGGGTTTTTGCAGATATGGTGTGAGCAGTAAGGTGAGTGGCTATGCGCCAAACACAAAAGGGTAAAATAGATTTTGTGGTGATATGGTGAGCAAAGCACCAAACTGCTTTGGGATTCAGTCATGCTCGCATGCTTTTGCTGTTAACGATTTCTTCAGAAACTCCTTAATCTCTAAGGTCCTGATATTATGTGCAAGGATATTCCCTCTCCCACCAGGGAAATTATTTTCATTGAAGGTCAGTTGCTTATCAAACTGGAAGAGGAACAACAAAAATTACACAACAGTCATACAGTTTCAATCAGATGCTTCTAAATCATAGCTAGACGGTCCAAGCATTTCAATATGGTTCGTTAGTAAATGTTGAAGTATATCTGTTTCTTTTGCCTCATCCTTAAATGGGTATGGGTCAAACAGAATTTTGGTATCATCAGCCCAACACTGACAACCCTCAAGCAAGGAGTAAAAAAGGAGGAGAAATGGGATATGGAATGAATTTACCTAGTGGCGGAGCTGGTTCCTGTTCTCTTGTTGCATGAAGTATGATTGTTCCTGAAAGAACAGTGATAAATCCACAAAGCTCAGAGGCTATGCTGCTCACATCTTGGCCCGACCAATCCTGCAGAAATTACATGGTGACAAACATTTTGAGCTTGCAGGTTCATGGTAATTGTAAACAGCAGTACTATATATACATGACAGAAACAAATCCCAGAGGACGAATCAGTCATTCACCTTGAACATTATGGCACTGGCAATGATGGTCAGAGTTGTAAACATTACATAATACACCGGAGAAACAATTGCTGCATTGAATGTATCCAATGCCTGGAACATAAAACACTATTGACATGAGAATGATACTATTAAATAGAATCTCATCTGACAGGAAAAACTTAAACTGAAGATGAAGATGAAACTGCTTCAATAAACTTGAGGGTATCAGGTTGATCATTTTCACTTGGTGTACAACAAAAATCCAGAGATACTCTTTGCTTGAGACATGATGCAAATAAAGAAACAAAGTTGCATGATTGAACATGGAGGTTTTCTAACCCAATCTGATAGCCTAACAAATAACTGTGCTACCTACTATCACCCACCTGCAATATCCAAATAAACACTTTCTTCCAACTATATCACACTCAGGAACTTGTAGCATAGCTGGCCCTTTGCCCATAGCTCTCGTCCGCACATTTGACAGGAACCAGTTGGTTCACTACACCATCAGCTTAACTTCACAGAAAGCAGTACCACCTCCTAACATAAAGTACCCTACCTATTCATCCTTATGCAACTATATGAGAAACATTCCCCAGTTAAAATTAAATTTCAATTCTTTAAAGACAGCATCCCAGACACAAAATCATGTGTATAGCTAGGTAATAGAGATATCTCTATTTTCTAACTCATATTCCATGGCCTCCTTTGAACTCAAAACCACACCTAGAAACCTAGTCCAGGTAATTTGTTTCCTTTTTTCCCCTGCACTAATGAATCTATGGGTTTCTGCTTCTCACACAAGCCTATACCATAACTAACATTCGAGAAATACAATTGATGACATTAAACTTACCCTGTTCAGGTAATTTAACTGTGTGATGACACAGATCACTGCAACTGAAAGAAAAAACCAAGTCTGAGGATAAGCTATCTGATTTATCCCTTCCAATGTCAACTTTATTGCAATTCCAATGGCTTTTATGCTTACAACCTGAATAACACCAGGACAAAAAACATAAGCCAGAGTTAATGTTAGGAATCGTGACGCAAGGTAACTAACAAAATGAAAATGAAATGAGATTACAGATTTGAATAAGAATGTCTGTACATCTAACTCAAAGAAATCGTACTTACCGTAATTGAACCCATCAAAGAACATATTCCCAAGTAGACCAATATGTTTGTCTGCCCACAGCGCGGTTCAAAGTACAAAATCAGAGCTAACACTACTGAAAGTGTAGCTACTACATATATTAGAAATGCTGTGATGTGAGAGGGGAAAACAAAACCAATAACTCAATAAGTAATTACTCAAGCAATAAATTTGTTCAACAAAAGAGAAGATCAAAAAATAAAAAAGAGTACCAACCTGTTTGGGTTGCCAAAGTCCAGATTTCTTGTACAGAACTAGGTGTATGCTCTTGAGGTGCATGGATTACAATCACTACCGATCCTACAACGCAAGATACACATCCTACAACACCCATTTTCTGCAGCCGTTCTTTCAACATAAAATGTGCCAAAACCGCGCTGCTCAAATTTCCTCACACATGTTAATTATAAATCAAAACGCGAACCATTTAATCACAACATTAAAGAGATAGAGAGAGAGAGAGAGAGATTCCACACATCTGCAATCTCTACCTAATAATTATACTCAGTGCACCAAGCGGGGTAACTAGAACTGCTGGAGCATAAACGTAAGCCACAAAATTCGCAATCTCCCCAACAATCACTGTTTGTGCATCATAAAAAACCAAAATTAACACGACATTTCGCAACCAAAACAATCACATAATTCAGACAGAAACTGCATCATCCAATCCATGTATTACTTACTTGTCACCATTCCTGCCCACCATAGCGGCTCTAGCAAGTAAGTATAACCTCCAACCCCTACATTGTCGACTCAAAAAACATCACGTATTCTAATAAACAAAAACCCAGAATTATTTTGTTCTTATTTTTTTAATAGAATTGGATCCAAATTCAAATTTGAACTTAAAAATGTTAACTTTATCACACAACCATATTAAAAAGTTCTCGTCTTTTACTCTCAAATTGCTAATTACCTAATTAAACAACCAATAACATTGAAATCCAGATGATTTAAGGTAATTAAATTTAAAACAATGAAACGAGATCGAAAATAAATAGATGAACTGACCTGCGCGAGTACCATTAGCACCAGCTCGTTTGAGTCCTTTCTTCTTTAAAATGAAGCTCGCCCCTATAAATGCGCTCGATGCCACAGCTAGAATTAGCCCTCTTGAATTCTCCGATACTCCCATCTCTCTCCCAATTAACTTTAAAAATTCAAAAATCAGTCAAATAATTGCTAATCAAGATCAAATCAATTCTTTTTCTCCAAAACTGAGGTTGTTAGATTTACAGAGCAGGAAATGAGTGGAGGAATTTATTCATTTCGCGCCAAAACGACCAGATGAACAGAAACGACAGCGCTTAGAGCTGTTTCTTTCTTCTCTCTGCGAGGCTCTCTCTCCGCTCTGGTCCTGACAAGTCTTTCTCTGATTGGGTTCTTTCTTTCCTTCTTTGGCGTTTTATTTGAAATTTCCGATTCGAAGGAGTAAGGATTACGTGTTTCACGTCAGAATATTTAAGTCGGCACGACGTTGTTAGAGAAGCCGGAGGGTTTGACTTCATGTGAACATGACCTGGAGGGTTTGAGCACGTTTCATATTTTAATTGGGTTATTGAAGGATTAAAAACCTTTCATCTCCATCCATTTATTTTTAATTTTTTGATTGGTGGGTTTTGGTGGTAGAATGACGAGAGTACCCCAGCTTTGGTGTGCAACAAAGCAGGCAATGAGGTTGGGGCCGAGACCCCGTTTACGAGAGCGGGTACATAATATTTTTTTAAATTGTTTTAATACTTTTAATTGCTTTAATGAGCAGCCATCAAAAATAAATAAATAAAATTATTTAAATAGATTTTCAATTAAAAAATATCCTCGGATAGATAATTGATAAATTTGGGATACCATTGGGAGAAGAAATAAATATTCACGTTCTTTTTAAGCACATGAGTTTGCATGACAAGCTGGACGGCAGCGAATGTGCTTAGAGGCTGTAGTGATGGCCTTGGGGTAATAATCATGAGCTCCGTCGAATGTCCCTTTTCAACACCAATTTGTAGCAAGTTGCATCATTTTATAAATGGGGTATCTATGGGATCCGAAGATGCGTGGTTTTGGTGTCAACTTTTTTATTTTCATGTTTCAAAAATATTTTAAAAAAATTAAAATAAAATTTTAAAAAAAATTAATATTTTTTAATATGTTTAAATTATTTGAATATGTTGATTTTAAAAATAATTTTTAAAAAAAATAAAAAATATATTACTTTACTATATTTTTAAATAAAAAATAAGTAAATCTTGTATTAACATGCTTAAACATCATAATAAATTATGGGTTTGGGCCATAGTGATGACTTGTCGTAGTTCTTAAGCTTCTCCAGCCCACAGCTCTTGACTGGCGGCTGTCCTCGTCAAGGATTGATGGTGCCTTAATTTCTATCCACCATAGTATCGTGGAGGGTGTTTTTTGGCGATGCATGAATGTGTATCTATCAGCAGCCAAAGACTGAGACGCTAAAATACGATATTTTATCTGATAGAGGGAGGTCGCAGATGGATCCAAGGAAGCTTCTCTGATCTGTTTCATTAAGTAGTACATGAACTTTCACGACATGAATCACTTCGGTTTTTGGGTGTTCTGCTATGAACTCAAATGGGCCAGCAGGCCCAAACAAATCTTAGCTTGTGTAAAGCCATTGTATGCTATAAAAATTAATCACAGCTCGGTATCCGAGACTCAAAGTACGAAGCCCATTTGCATGATTACCTAGTTGAAGTACGAATCGCAAGATCAAGCCCTCAACATCGAGCCACCAACCAATATCTGTGGCACATATCCACGTTCCAAAACAGGCCATTTTAAGGACCACAGAATTTATTTCCACATTTATCTGATGTTCCTCGTAATTATCAAAGCCAGCTACAGGACAATTATCACTTTCACCAACCCCCGTCGTGCAAACGGAACATCTATCTCCTAATCTTTGTCCTTTCCGCATCTACCACGCCCAACACCTCCAAAATAATCAAACGTAAAATCCCAAGGACAACAAGGCAATAAGATGATGATGTTCACAGAGATTATAAGCACACCAATCACTGAAGATAACACAAAATCACAGTAATTAAGAACTCGATTAGATAGTAATAAGCCTATCTTATTCATGGTAGCTCATTTTTCAACACACGAAAGCCTGATAGAACCACCAAACTCCAAAGGGAAAGACTAACACAAAGGCCCCATAAAACCTCAAAAACTAAATCACTAAAACGCACCCAAAACTACTAGAGAAGACCCAATAATAAAAGGACGAAACAAAGACACCACCGAACGACATGTCAACCGAGGGACTCTAAGAGAGTTGACCACAGTCAGCAACAACAACAGGCTTCGAAGTCCTGCCATTTCCAGATCCAACCTTCTCGATTGCTTTCACCACGTCCATCCCTTCAACAACCTGGCCGAAAACGACATGTTTCCCGTCAAGCCACTCGGTCTTAACAGTGCAGATAAAGAACTGAGATCCATTCGTCCCAGGACCGGCATTAGCCATGGAAAGCACACCAGGTCCAGTGTGCTTCTTCACGAAGTTCTCATCGGCAAACTTAGCCCCATAGATTGATTCACCGCCGGTGCCGTTTCCGGCGGTGAAGTCACCACCTTGGCACATGAAGTTAGGGATCACACGGTGAAAGCTTGAACCTTTGAAGTGAAGTGGCTTGCCGGACTTGCCAACACCTTTCTCACCGGTGCAAAGAGCACGGAAATTCTCGGCTGTCCTTGGAACAATATCGGCGAACAGCTCCATGACGATCCGACCAGCAGGTTGGCCGCCGACGGTCATGTCAAAGAATACCTTAGGATTTGACATTGTAAAGGAGAGAGATTAGGGATTTGATTTCCGAGAAGGATTAAACGAGAGTTGTTTTGATAGGGTTTCCGGGTGATTTGGGGGTGACTTTATAGGGCGAGAGGGTGGATTTGGATCACTAGATCAGGACACGTGGAAGGATCGCGCTGGTTTGGGATTAACTGTGGTTAAGCTTGCTTTGACTAGGGTTAAGTAAGGGATCCTAAGTGGTATATGCCTTTTGGCTTTATTATCACCATGGAGAGACGGCGTCGTTTGGAAGTGGTTTTGTTCGGATATGGCGAGATTTATGATGGATAGGTAAAATCGTACAGATTTCATGCGCCATGATTAATGTTTGTCAGTGATTTGATTGGATTTTATCTTGAAAAACACCAGTAATAAGGTGGCCTAATTGATTTTGTTTTCTAGTGAATGTCAACCATGAATATCATTTTTATGCATTAATGATCTAATCGTCGGTGACTAAGTTTTTTTCAGTGCATCGGAAGATTATTTTCTTTTTAAAAAATATATTAAAATATTTTTTTTATTTTTAAAATTTTATTTTCAATATTAAAACATCAAACAATTTAAAAATAAAAAAACAAAACTTTTTAAAAAATATATTTAAACGGCAGTTCCAAAATGCTAAGCAAATAAAAAAATATATTAATAAATTATTGAATAAACGTGTTAACTGACAGCTGTGACGTGGTAGGGGAGCCCACTACCGTTGAGGAACCCGTTCATTTACTAAGCCCACTACCGTAGTTGGATGATAATTAAAAAAAAAAAAATACTTGATAATATGCTTGACACTCCAGCAAAATCTCTTTGAAATTCCTCAACTTTATTATAAAAAATAAAAAAATATTATTTTAATATATCAATAATAACGGTATGTTTTTTTTAGTAGTCATCTAGAAATAGAATGTTTGTAACTGTGAAAAGAAAAACGACAGCATTTAGTGCAATTTCAAAAATACTAAGTGATTTTTCTTTAAAAATATATTAAAATAATATTTTTTTTAATTTATTTTTAACATCAATACATAAAAAATTATATAAAATCATAAAAAATTTAATCTAAAAAAATTCAAAAAAACTTCCCTGCCACTAAAATCATAAATACCAGATTCATTTTTCAAGATGATTTTTGGTGACATGGATATCCATCTGGAATCAATTAAGGGAAATTCTACATGACAATGCATGATTGATAGATACTATTCGAGTAACTAATTACTTAAGACCTGTTCCTGGATGAATAGCATTACCTCCTACATAAAAGAGAGACAAAGATACATGTCTTGTCAAGAGCTGCAATAATATGCAGTTGCTTTTTTTTTTTTTTTTCAACAATTGTCTCACCACAAAAACATGCTACCTTGTGGCATCACGCATGCAAAGGGGGCAGGGCCCATTCAAGCACAAAAGTGAAAAATCAGTCCCCCTAGAAAAATTCATTTCCCTCCATCATTACAGCAGTCGGTGCATGATCGAGGAATAATTATAATCCCTTGCTGGAAGGCATATCTTGTAACAGGGCACCTTAAAATCATAGAAAGAGGATGACTGCGAAACAACGCCAGATCGATGATATTTGGCACCATCTTCATTATATTTGTGTGATATTGCTTCACTGAACTAGAGGAACCATGAAAATCCAAGCGATAATCAATGGTGTATGGTTCTGATATTGTCACATGTTGATGTTATACAGAGTTTTACGTTGTAATCATGCAAATATCTTGGCCATGCCTAATTCTGATATCTGTACAGGATTTTCATGATCTGTTACTCACCCAACTAAGTTCGCCTATAAACCTTCGGTCTGTAACAATACGGGATAGACAAGAGATGCTAAATGTTTCAAGGATGTGACTGATGCTTTAAAGAATGCATGGACTTCCATGGCTTCCAAAAAAAAAAAAGCAAAGGCAATTATAATAGTAAATCTAAAATATTAATTCAGAATATAGTTAGCAGTATGAAAGGGCTGTGTTACCTTTTGACAACAATTTTACTTCCTTTAAAAAATCCTCCACACGCCCTGATACAGGGCTTCTTCCACAAATCTTTAAAACGCAGAACTCCAAATATAGGGCCATCTCCATTATCGGTAGTAGTACGAGACAGACTGACTGGATTTCAGGATTGATGTACCTTGATTTGTTTGAACTACAAAGTTCCGGAACAATAGCAACTGCCTGATCCTGCATTTTAAAATATAACAAGTCAGCACAGGCATCAAAAGCATTGAGTATTTTTACATCAAAAGCAATACAGAAATCTCTCATAGATGGTGAAACTTCATTTACTGCCAATGGTGAAAAATTTTACTCAGAGAAGTACCAGCAGTCACTATTACAAAAGTAATCCCTCAATTTCATGATCTCAAACCGTTTACATCCCTTCAATGAGAGGACTGAACTCGATGATAATACAAGAGCACTCAGCACATTTTACCTGCAAGCCATGCAATATCTCCGGCATTGGCAGCTCAGGAATCTGAGTTAGATCAGCAAACCCCACTTCCTCTGATCTTTTAGCAGCACCCTCTGTTTCCATACAGAGGTATTTCAAGAGAAGAAAAGAGATCCTATAAATATGCAGGGCAACCAAGTCTGAAGAAACTGGATTGGTAATTTTATTTGATTGGCCCTTGCCTAAAGTAGCAGTAGTGCTGACTGAGAAAGCAGAAGACATGGACTTTGATGTACAACAGAGAGGTGGAAGAGAAAACAATCCATTCCCGCTATTTAAAAATGATGGTTTCTTGCAGAATTCTAACTTCTCTGGAAGATTCTCCGACGCAATGAGTTCCTCGACTAATAAAGGCTAATAGATGAATACTTTTCTCCAGCAGCTCTGAATCCATTTCTTTCATGACCTTAACCCGTCACCTCCAATGTTTAGCTAGTGCACACACATCAACATGAGAGTATGTTCTGTTTCTTTAAGAGCACTCAAAGAAGTCGGTGTCCTTTGAGCCAGTGGTCTTTTCTTGTCACGACTATCAGATGGAAAATCAGGTGCACTGATATAATAAGAAATCAGTTCAGCTTTCTCTGATAAAACACAAGGAATCACCTTGTCCAGAATCTTAGTATAAGAACTGTCTCCTAACGAGTGAATCATAGCTACAACCACTGCCAAGCCAAGGCCCCAGATAGTTTGAGGCTTTTCTGTTTTGTCAGAATGCTTTATGGAGACCTTATCATTTGTCATAATTGTGGAAGGCACAACACCCGATGAATATGCAAACAAAGCTCAAAGAGATTAAAAGAAACCAGCACTAAGGAGCATTTCAACACCTCCTCTCACACGTGCAAGAGTCAAAAGGAACTTCAATGTAATTGGAACAGATGAGAAAGAACTTTGATCATGAAGTTTCAGAATAACATGAGGTAATTGAAGATGTTTCTGTATGAAGGGGAATCAATCAAGTGTTAGGTGTCAAAAAACTTCTCAGTACTAAGTCAATGGTAGCCAAGGAGAGGGAACTAATCTCCAAAGCGAGAAGCAGTAGCATGAGCAAAAGCTTTATAGTTTTAAGCCCAGTAACAGATGACCTGAACCCATTCAGCAATTTGAGGCCAGAACCTGACATTTTCAAGACAAGTATACAAATGGATAAAGATAAGTTGCTTTGAGCAGATCTCATGAGATTTAGAATTAATTGTGCTTTTGCAGCAAGGAAATTAAGAATCTATTCAGAGGCATCCAGAAATGGATAAGTTGCTTTGTGCAGATCTCATGAGATTTAGAATTAATTCTGCTTTTGCAGCAAGGAAATTAAGATCTCATCAGAGGCATCCAGAACTGGAGCTAGCGATTCTACTGTGGTGAGAAAAGATTTACACATGTTGTCAATGCATGAAAAGCAGAGTCGGTCAGGAATCTTCACCTCAGTAGTAGCCTTATTCTCTGGTTACTGTATGGGAAAGAAACATCGATCATTTCAACAAGTAAGAAATTCAAAACGCAAAAAAAATAAAAAAAATTCCAATGATGTCCACAAAGGAAAGAATGATAAATATACAAATAAATTAGCCCTTAAAAAAGGGCTATAACAGTAGGCAGGTAACAGATCTCAATGCTGGATAGCCTGAAATTAAAATTTTGTTTACACTGTAAAATGTGGTTCACAAATAAAAATTGTCTATTCGTTTCATTTTCTTGCCTTATCTGTCGCTTCTGAGCCTTGATCTTCAAAATTATTTTACATGAATTCTTCACAACAGCTCATGAGAATAGTCGAAAAAAGATGAGAAGATCTTGATCCTAGAAATTTAGTAGTAGTTCCCAATCAAAGAATAAATGACTTCAATCAATGTTGTTGTTGTTATTGTTATTGTTATGACAAGCTTTTAAAATAGCTAGCTGACTGTTAAAAAAAATAGGTGCACAATAGACATCATTTTGCCATCGCACCCTTTAGCTATCACACACAGACTCCAAGAAATTCCAAAAAAAAAGCAGTGTGGCATATTCAAAAGATTAAAAATATGCAATCTCTCAAAATTTTATTTAATTATTAATCCAACATATTCTTTAAAGGACAATTAAAATGTTTGGTAAAAAAACACCAAACTTCAAGGCGAGTGTGATTTTTCAAAGCTTCGTCCCCCCCGGCCAGCGAAAAGAAGAAGAAAACACAGCACCTGTCAAGTCCAGAAAAACTGTAACAAATCTATGACCACATTATTCAATATTACAATTTTAGAAGCTGCAACAAGTGGCCGTAAGAATTCAGATACTCACATTATCTTCCCACTTACTAAGAGCAGTTAGCAATGCTTTCAGAGTAGAAAGCTTTGAACTAGCTATTAAAACCTTCGAATTTGCATCCTTCAAGCACTCCAACATTGTTTGTATGATTGCTTTAGAAGCTTTCCAATCTGTATAATCCCACATATGCAATCCCAAATCTGATCGTATATGCATGAGCTCATACAAGTGAACATCTTTCCATAATGTTCGTCACCATACTTGTGTTGATAGCTCAGCAAACAGTTTGATTCCACCAGATACCAAGAGAGTTCTTTAAATGGTCCAGGACCAATTAGCTCTCCTTGAAGATGATAGTAGAGATCAGTGAGCATCAGACCTTTTAATTCCTTTACTTCACTGAGAAGATATTGAAAAACAATAAGAATTCAACTTACAGGTTCAAATGAATCAGAACCCAACACAAATTATCAAACTACCAAAGGAGGTAAGCCTCAGAATTAGAACAAGAATAAATAGTCTCTCCAACAATAAAACCATAATGATTCAATGGAACGTGTAGTTATTTCACATCGGACTTTGGAAAAATTCCATTGCAATGCATTTCCATTCAAGCAACCACAATCCTAGACGAATAGATTTCTCAGTTAAGAGTCGCATTAAAAAAAACAATCAAATAAAAATATGAAACACATGCTCAAGTTACCTGTAACGCCAACAATTCAGAAAAGGCAAGCTGACAGCTCAACTGTTACACCCAAACTAAAAAAGATGCAATGTCAATTTAAAACAATAGAACTGCAAAAATCAAGTATTGCTGTTAATAAATAACTAGAAAGACCTCTTGAGGGGATTGCCAACGAACTATCAACTTTAAAGTGGACAAATCTCATCAAACAATTGACTAAATTGAGAGGATTGCTTGACCAATTAAAGACAGGATCACACATGTTTAAAAAGTGATGCAGATCTTCTCAACCAATGATACAGATAAACTTCCTGCATCACCGATTACTAATTTCCCCATCACACGGACAATGAACAAACTGGTGGCAACCTGCAAGTTGCAAGGACATGTAATTGTGGATATGATAACCTATTAGTGAGTGCTTCCAGAGGTATTTTAGATCCTAAAATGGTTCGTCACAGTCAAATGATATAGCAACAACATGTATGTCAATAAGGTTATAGTACCAGAATCAATAGAACCAAAACAAATAATAAATAAATGGAGGAAAATTTAAAGGACACCTTTGCACGATAAGGTATTTTATTGTCATATTCACAAGAAGTGTAAATTGATCAGGCTGCTGAAAAAATAACAAGAAGATACGAAGACTGCAACAGAGAAACCACCAATAAGCAAACAATGTACACATGCTAGAAAGCTGTTATTGAGATACCAGATTTTATCAGAAAATAAAAGCTATCCAGATGTTTTCCATGAGGGAGTAAGTATTGAGATAACTGCAAAAAAACTGTATGAATGGATCGTGAAGTTCTGTGTCAGAAGCCAATTTAAGTGGAAAGATATAGGAAATAAACCCTATTAAAACATACCTGATAATGTGTTGCAGCAGTAAGCAGATTGACTGTGGCAACAAATAAATCTCCATTCTGGTCAAACTGCTTAACTAATGTACTTTTTACAGAGTGCCTTCTATCTGCGATCTAGAAGAAACAGTTAATCAAAATTAGGATAAAAACAATTAAATTCTTATTCTTTAAGAAAACACAGCTTAAAAGGCCAAACCTGCTTATCATCCAGACCAAAGCACACATTGCCAGACGAATTTGGTTCAATATAATATGCTGTGATAAACAACATAGATAGCACCCTGGCAGCAGCAACCTGTATTCCCTGCACGTAACTCAAAAATGCAAAGATGAAGGCATGTTATTTGCCATGTGATAAACGGAACGTGGAACCCTATATATAAATGTGTCTGATAATGAAATGACACAAAGCCAGAAGGTATCAGGCAACTGATATAGGAGACTAGGTGAATGTAATTAGAAACAGCTTTGATTTTCTCCTAATTCAAAGCCACTCGTGATGCCGCGTTCGGTTTCTCAAATAGAGAAAGAGTTTCCACCAACCATGCGTGATTCTCCTCCAGCTTTTTCGCCTACAAAACAAAATAAAATTTAAATTGTAAGCGAAACAAAGAAAAATAGAGAGAGGGAGAAGCGTTTTCGAGGTCAGTGAGGATGGCAGTGAAAGAATCAGACCGGAGCAAAGAATCGACGGTTTTAGGGATTGACATTGAAAGGGATTTCCGTAGATTGGAATTCTCGAAACCCTGAAAATTAAGAAGAAGAGGACTGGATTGGAGAGGGTTTTTCGTTTTTTTTTTTTTTTAAATGATTTGATTTCATTTTGGCGCTTTGGGGGGTTTTTGGATTTCAGTGTTAAACTGGAGGGTTTTAAAGCTTAGCAATGATGACGAGTCGGTACGCTACTGTGAGAATGGATGTTGGGTAGATGACAGACACGTCGTTTCTCTAGGCGATTAGCAAAGTAACAAGTCAGGCCCGTAATAGAGGAATTCATGGGCTGATGATCGGCCCATTACATTAAGAACTTTTTGGGTTCGAAAAACGTTATTCTGAATTTGACAAGAAGAAACCGCCTAAAATTCGATTTGCAGACATGATAGAATAATAGAATCCATTTAACAACGTTTATTCAACACACCGACTAGTGATTTACTAGCTATTTTACTGATAAAAAAAAA
>Ga0325414_1000421_pt1 | contig 34007 bp, 26 predicted proteins | sample PopdelMetagenome_8_FD_206183 | JGI IMG/M metagenome (GOLD analysis project Ga0325414, IMG submission 206183) | Populus deltoides microbial communities from Bellville, Georgia, United States - Leaf-PdKOR-R3 | ecosystem: Host-associated > Plants > Phyllosphere > Phylloplane/Leaf | place: USA... | reverse complement strand
TTGTTACTTTCCAATGAGGAGAAACTACACAATAAGAACTAATCCTGAGATGGGGCATATAACAGCCTTGTAAAATCAAGTGGAATGTGTAATACCAGGATTTCAAACCTTAAAACAAGTAATTTATCCTGATTAATACCATATAAGTTAAAAAACAGGAAGAGAGAGATGAATTGCATAAATTCAAAGTTCCTTGAAAATAATGAAAGCAATAAATAAAAGTATAAAAGAAAGCATGTAAATAAAGATAAATTGAATGAATTGAAGAATTGAAATTTTATATTTAAGCAGGTCCTTTTATATATTAGTATGGAGTTTGAATCATATCTAAGTGTATAAGTCTAATCCTATACAAACATTGGTATTAGATAAGGAGACTTTATTGAATCTTAGCACAAATTAATATCCTTCTTTATTAATACCAAGTGAATCATATGCTAATATTATAATTTCTATTTAGTTATTCTATTAAAGACTCTCTCTCTTAATAGAATTGAGCTTTCTTATTCTTTAAGTGCATTTAGATCTTATGATTGATCATTTTTTCTTGGTCATTCGTGACTCTTGGTTTACTAATCAATCGATCTCTTAAACCTCTTTATTGATTAGGACTCTTTTAGCATGATTGATTTCATTATACTTGATTGATTCCAATTTTCCTCCTTTATTTTGTTGTGAACAATCCTTGTTTTTCTTGATTGATATATGGATGTTTATTTTTTGTGTAAGTAATGACCCTCCCTATATTCTTTTTATTTATCAAATAAATGATTATTTCCCCTATCATATTTATATTTGAAATTGATAGATCAAATTGATAAAAAAAAAAAACATAACATGGCAAGTGATACTATTCACCCAAAAATTATTGATCATGTTCTAAAACATGTCTTACATGTTAAACATTTCAATTAATCATTTTAATTTTGAAAAAGTGCTTGATCTAGATTTTAAGCACGACATTTATGTTTCCATAACCAGCAACATGTAAAACATAATTAATTTACATACTTTACAATTAATACTCAACATTCTTATTTTTTATATAAAAAATATGAAACCCCTTCAATAACAATACTTATACAAATATCATTTTTTGCTTGGAAATTTATGGTTGCTTTGGTCTTAATACCCTTAGACATTAATGAATCAACGAATAAAGAAATCTATTTGGAAACTATAACCTTTATATTCCAAATGGAAAAGAAGTTTGATGAAAACAATTAGGATTAGCTTTATAAAGGACTTTTCCTAGGTTTTCTAACTATTATAGTGGATAATCTATGTTCTTTGTATACCTCTGATAATTTCATCAATGCGATCTATATTTTATAATTATTTTTTATAAAAACCAGCTTATTTTTATCTTATTAATTTATAAACAAAAATCCTCTCAATTTACTTTCACATTTTATGAATAAATTGGCTATTTAACTAGTTATACAAAACTAACAACACAAATCCTTATGGTGAAATAAAAACTTAATTTGTATTATGAAAAACAACCTAGTTCAAATTAGTAAATGATACTTGATGTCAATTAAGGAACAACTCTAAGTTGTTCTTTTATTTTTCTAAACAATTTTGTTCTTTATGATTTGGTTGTAATTAATTTTTTAACTTAGTTTTTTGTTATAAAAAAAACATGAACCTAAGGTAGTACCAATCTAATGGCATTAAGATGTTTGTTAGCATAATTAATGGAACAAAGTTTAACCATAAGGACCTAAGCACAACCCTACTTTCTTCAAGGATACCATCTTTTAATATTTCCTTCATATAGGGGTAATACTTTATCAAATATCAGTCATTGATAAATTGAAAATGAATTTTTTCACCTTGATTTGCTAGATGACATGCATCTCATTTAAGAACTTTGGCAATAATATATAGACCCCCCGAATTAGGAGATCACTTGAGATATTTTGGATTTTTGTGGTTAGTTTGAAGTATGGTCTTCCATATCAGATCATCCATTTAAAAACTTTTTGATTGAACATGTTTATTTTATACTCTTTTGACCTTGCTCTTATGTAATAATGAGTGATCTAAAGCCTTATTTCATTCAAATTGTCTAATATAAAAGATTGGTATTATGAATTGTCTATGTTATATTATGCAACCTTTTTGAGTGATTATAATCTAAGCTCTGCATCATGTTATAGTAAATAGTGAGGTTCTTAAATCAATTAAGGTAGAAGTACTTTGTCAATAATATCTATTATCAATCCTTTAAATAAGCTTGTTATATAATACATATTAGATTAGATCAAACTGCTAGCATTTCTTACACCATGCAATTCTTGGTTATACGTGGCCAATAAAAGTCATGGTTCATAATCAACAATCTTATTTTAATTCTAAAATGGTAAGCTTCACAAAGCCATTCATTACCCTCATACATGATCAACAAAGCTTCTTTTAGCGTTAAACATTTATGCAAAAATCCAATCTTATGTTTAATATATATTATATCTATTAAGAGAACATAATTGGTCGTTATCATTTTGAAAAAATTTGAAATTTATTGTTAAGGGTATGCAAAATTCCAATCTTATGTTTAATATATAGTATATCTATTAAGAGAATATAATTGGTCGTTATCATTTTGAAAAACTTTGAAACTTATTGTTAAAGGTCTTGTAGAGATTTTTTAATTTCCTCTCTCCAATCCTTTTAGAGATCAAAGGCACTAGTATTATTAAGACCCTCTACTTGTATTTGGTAGAAAACTTTAGCAATAATTTTTTATTACTATTTTATGCATCTTCGACTATAAAATTTGCACTGCTTTTCTTTTCTTTCAAAACATCTGTATTGAACATTAGGTATAGTTGATCAATTGATAACTTTCACAAGGACTATATCATAATTATCAAACGCTATTGTGTATCCTAATCCATGTTGAGCCAAGTCATTAGCTTTTGTATAGTTTTCCATCATTAAAAAAATAAAAATAAGATCAGAAAACCATTTAATAAGGTTTATGACTACCATATGGTATGGAGTTAAGCTAGTGTATTCAAACTTCTATTCTCCAACAAGATTGCTTATAAAAAGTAATGAATCTTATGTTACTGTAACTGATTTCTCTCTTAACTTTAGAAGTATTTCTAGGCCTCATATTCAACATGATTATTTATGCAAGGAAAATCAAGCCAAAAAGATAAGGGTACTTTATGACCTGTTAAGGATAATATGACCACTCTTGTAGTAACCTTGTTTTTAGTTTTAGATCCATCAAACCATCAGTTCCATGGAACAAGCTTTTCCATGATGATGTTCTATTTTAATTCATGGTCAATGTTGATGCATAGGTTATTAGCTAATAAATCAATCAAAGCTTAGCCTTTAATTGTATTTTTTTTTGTTAATGTTTGTTTAACCTTTTAAAAGTTTTCGACAATATATTTTTAATTAAATATATTTTACAAATTACATAAACATCAAATGGTAACATATAACAATGTTACTTTCTTATGACAACATGTCGCTAATTGATCCTTTTGTTGCTAAAATGTATAGCCTTGATGGGGCCAATACTGAAAGTTTAGCTAGATAAGATTTTGTCTTGAAAAGCTATTTGTTACTTTTCATTCCATTAAAACTCGTTAGATCTCTTTCATTTAAACAACTCAGTAAATGGTATAATCTTCCTTATAGTATTTGCAATGAACATCCTTAAAAAATTAATCTTACCAATAAGTATTTGTAATCCCTTCATATTATAAGAAGTTCATACTTCTATGATTGCTCATACTTTATTTTTTATCCATCTCTATTCCTCATTAATGCACTAAGAATCCTATAAAATTGTCACCTTGCACACTAAAGGCATATTTTTAGGGTTTAGTTTTAGGTTAAGCATCATCATTACTCAAAAATAACATATAATTCATTTATGTGGGTGGATTTGGATTTTGACTTCACCACAAGATCTTCAATATAATATGATTACTCATATCATATAAGATCAAATTCATTGCTATTTGGTATGTTGCACCAATATTTTTCAACCTAAATGGAATTAGCACCTATTCATATATCCCTAATGAACTAAAACATCTGAATGTATCAATGGAATCTTTTTCTACAATGAAGATTTGGTTATACCTAGAGTGAAAATCCATGAAGCTGACTTTTCATTGCCAAATGCTACAAAGATCAATGTATTAGTCATTGGTATTAGATATTCATCCTTTAAAATTATAAAACTCAAGTGTCTAAAATCTATGCATAGCCTTAATTTTCCATTCTTTTTTAGTACTGACATTATGTTAGATATCTTGTTAGTGTATCTTATTGGCTTAATAAATCCAGCTTTTAAGAGCTAATTTTGATTTCCCCTTTTTTAAAGCCATTCTTCGTAAAGGTAATTGTGTGGATTAAATCTAGCTTGATTGGTAAAGGATATTTGATGGAACTTATGTCTAAACTAGGTATTTAATCATAATCCTATGCAAAACAATCTTAAATGGAGAAATTTAAAACTAATTATGGAAAACATGGAAAATTCATGGTTGACCATGATTGGGTAATTTGAGGGAAATTGGAAATATGATTAAATTGTATTGGTTTTGGTATTTCAATGATGTTAGAAATGTTTAAGATTGAATGTTAACATTATAATGTTGATTGCTAAAAGTGTGGTTGTTGTAGTTATATTTTGGAATGCTAAAAATATGGAAGTTTAATGAAGTTGGATTTGCTGATGTTGATTTGTATGTTTAAATTTAATTGTGATCATTATAAATTGATGATGATATGTTTGAATCCTTGTTGAGGTGTTTTGGAATGGTTAAATTTAATGTAAAAGATGATTTAAATGGAATGCTCACCATGTGTTTGGTAAAGTTAGACATTGGAAAGTATTGATGAATTGTTAGACTTTGGGAATTGTTTATGTATTTTAGACATTGGAAAGGGTTGATGAAATGTTATATATTAAAAATTGTTGACGAAAAGAATAATACATTAAAACGGAATGTAGAATTTGTCAATGAAATACTTAAATATAAAGATTGAGTAGTGAAAATTGGATGATGAATGCTTGAATGAAATGGATAAATTAGTAAGTAAAAAATGATATAATGAGATGTTTACATAAATGAATGGATTTGATAGTTCAAAATAAAATAAAATGATATATTTAGTGAAAATGATAGGTGTATGAGAGTTTTTGAAAATGGAAATGATTTGGATTTAATACATACCATGTATGTGAAATTATATGATAAATGTAAGTTGCTAATATGAGAAAATATGAAATTGTATTGAGATACAAATTTGTAGTGGGAAAAAGGATGATCATCTATTTAAATAATTTTGATCAATAGGTTGAAATAATTTGAGTATTAAATTGTGAAAGCCTTTTTAAAAAAAATATTATGTGGGACATTTGAGGTTGGACTAGCAGTTGAGTGAGCATATATTACCAGAGTGCCAAGCAGGTGCCTTTCACCTCACTTTGGTATTTAAAGAAATGTTTTTGTTAAGATTTATTTATATATTTATGATGAGTTTTTTTAAAAGGACTATGGAAAGTTGAAAAGAAGTAAGTTGATCACATGAGTGAGGGCTATTTTTTAAAAACAGAATTAATCGGTTGCAATGGTAGGGACTATGATTTGTAAACTAGTTGGCCATAATGGCTGGACTATGATTTGTAAACTATTCAGCCAATATATCGGGGACTATGATTTGAAAAATAATTGACCATAAAGGCGGGGGGCTATGAAGTGGTATCAGGTCAAACACAATGATGTGGGTTTAAAAGTAAAGATAAATTGATCGAAATGATAGGAAGTCAAAGAATGATTTTTTTTTTAAAGAAAGAAATTGTGTTTGTATAATTTGAAGAGGGTCAAATAGTTGGTGTTATTGGAATGTAAACTTATATGAATGTGTAGACATATTGAGTAAAATAAAAGGGGGAAGAGGCTTACCTATCAAGTTTTAAAATAAAATAAACAAATTAATGATCGTGGTTGATGTAAAGCGCAAACTATAATTATCAAAATAGATACATGAGTGTAAAGTTGACATAAGCACAAGTCATGATTATTAAAGAGAATCAATGAATGCATGGCCAACAAAAACACAAGTTATGAGTGTTGATATGAATCGATGAACTCAAGTGTTATACTATGGTAATTCAAAATAAAATAATGAATACATATTCAAACTAAAGTACAAGCTATGAATATTAAAATAAAAAGAAAAATATGGGTGAATTGTTAAAACCTAAATTATAGGTATTGAGCTGAAGAACATTTATGGTTGATTAAAGTGTTAGCTAAATATATGGATAGATTAATGAATCTAGAAATGTGATTAAGGCATTAACTAAGTGTATGAATAACATTAATGAATTCAGAAATGTGATTAATGTATGAGCTAAATGTATAAATAGGATAAATGAATCCAAAGTTTGATTAAAGCATTAGCTAAATGTATGGATAAGATTAGTGAATCCAGAAATATAATCAAGGTATTTGTTAAATGTATAAATAGGATAAATGAATTCAAAGTTTGATTAAATTATTAGTTAAGTGTATGAATGAGATTAATGAATCCAGAAATGTGATTCATGTATGAGCTAAATGTGTAAATGAAATAAATGAATTAAAAGTTTTGATTAAAGCATTAGCTAAGTGTATGGATGAGATTAATGAATCCAAAAAAGTGATTAATGTATGAGCTAAGTATGAAATGGGATAAATGAATCCAAAGTTTGATTACAGCATTAGTTAAGTGTATGGATGAGATTAAAGAATCCAGAAATGTGATTAAGTTATGAGCTAAGTATATAAATGAGATAAATGAATCCAAAGTTTGATTAAAGCATTAGCTAAGCGTATGGATGAGATTAATGAATCTAGAAATGTGAATAAGGTATGAGATAAGTGTATAAATGGGATAAATGAATCCGCAATTTAATTAAATCATTAGCTAAGTATATAGATGAGATTAATTAATCTAGAAATATGATTAAGGTATTAGCTAAGTGCATAAATAGGATTAATGAATCCAAAAATGGGATTAAAGCATGAGCTATGAGCATTAATTCAGATTGATGAATCCAAATCCATAATTGAGTTAAAACACAAATATTGGATATTAAATTGGATAAATTATTTGGTCATTATAGAATATGAATAATGATCATTAAAAGAAATAAACGAATAAGGTCAATTTTAAATAATGAGTTATGACTACTGAAATGGGTTTATGAAATAAAAGTATATAGTATTGGATGTGAGAAAAGGAATTTGAATATATGCAAAGTAGGTGGATTGGATTGAGTGGTGACTATGGGCATAACAAGTAATGAATGTGGTAGTAAATGCTTTAATGGTAAGATAAATGTTAAATAAATATTAAAATTTTATGTTCAAGTAAGATTCTTAGAATTAAGAATGTTAAGGATATAATTATAATTGTAAGCCAAAGGAGTTATTGTTGACATGAATAACAGTAAGACTAGTATGGTAGGATAAGATTTTGGAAGTTCTACATAAAAATACCATGGCAAAGAATATGAAGATTTTGGTGGTATATCATGTATACAAAAAGGAAGAAGGTGTATCTTTGGGTGAAAAGAAAGAAATCATTTGTAAACATTGTATAGCATGAATATACTCATAAAAGGATTGTTAGGGTTGGGGGTTATCCCTTAAGTTCGTTAAAGATATTGTGGTAATGGATAAGTATACACAAAGAGTAATGATGATATGTTTAGTTTTAAAACCGATAAAAGTTATTAAAATGAATGGATATAGTTATACTTATTATGTATAATATCTCTTGTGTTTTTATAAGTAAATTTCATCTAGCACTTTAATTATGATACCGAGCTTCTAGTTTGCCTAGTTTATTGTATTAGATTGATTTTTGTATAAGTTAAAATACATTATGTAAATAATTTTAGTATATATGTATTTAAGTTAAGAACATTATGTTGATTGTATGATAAACTAAGAAGAGAAATAATGAATTATTTGTTGTTGTTAATATTATAGGCATTCAAGTAAATGTTGTAGTCTTGCTATTTTGAATATAAAGTGTGTATTGATTATGTTCTTGATGAGATTGATAGTTGGTGAGCCTAGGGTCACTTTTATATAAATATGGTTGTATGGATTGAATATGCTTTGGGTTGTTGTTGTTGTGTTTGCAAGTATTAATGCAAAATAAAATTTTAGGTATGATCGTGTAAAGGAGAAACTCTGCTAAAGTTTCATTAAATTAGGTAAATTCATAATTTGTAAATGGAACATCTCTTGTATTCTTATATGTTTGAAATGCATGTGTGGTGTACCATAAGTGTCGCAAGTTATGTTAAATTCGTTATGAATAAAAGAATGATGAAATAGGAAAAGGATAAGTTATCTTAAAAAAATATAAAAAACTTTTATGTACATGATTTTTGGAAAAGTTAAGATTGCATTAAAAGGCCTGGGGTGTTATATGAGACCATGACAACTCTACATAGAACAAATCAAAATAAATTATAAAATCTAATTCTCAATTAATCCATTATTAAATAATAAAATTAAAAAAATCAATTAAAAAAATGACCCATGTCAAAACTCATGTCCTGGGTTATAAGACCGAGATCACCTCATAAAAAGTAAATTGAGACAAATTATAAAATTTAATTATCAATCAACCCAATGTTGAATGATGAAATTAAAAGAAAAATCAATTACAAATAAAATACAAAAAAATAAAAATCCAAGTCAACTCGAGTTAACCTACCAAACTCGTGATTCGGGTCATGAGACTAGGATAACCTCATAAAAAACCTAAAAAAAATATTTGAGTTAACCCGAGTTAATCTATTAAACCCGTGATCCGAGATATAAAGCTAAGATAACCTAATAGAAAACAAATTGAAACAAATTATAAAGCACAATTCTCAATCAACTCAATGTTTAATGATAAAATTGAAAGGAAAAATAATTTTAAAACATGACTAAAAAACATTATTTTATTCACATCGGGTTAACTTACCAAATCCATGGCTTGGATCATGAGATCAAGACAACCTCAGAAAGCAAAATAAAATAAATCATGAAGTCTAATTCTCAATCAATAAAATGTTAAATGACGAAATTGGAAGGAAAAAAAGTCAATTTAAAAAAAGAAAAACAACTGAGTTAACTGGGTTAACTCACCAAACCTGCGACCTATGTCATATGGTTGGGATAACCCTATAAAAAAATAAAAATAAATTATGAAGTCTAATTCATATCTAACTAAATATTAAAGGGTAAAATTGAAATTAAAAAATAACAGAACAAAACGCTAGTGAAATATAATGTTTTGTGAGGTAGTGCATAATAAAACCACCATCTCTTTTAGTGTTTTGTTTATTTCCAATTAATAAAATGGTGAAAGATAAGATTGAAAAATAAAATTCAATTAAAAAAAACTCAAGTTAATAAAGTTAACTCGTCAAACCTACGATCTACGTCATGAGATTATGAAAATGTCATAAAAAATAAATCATGAAGCCCAATTCGTAGCAAACAAATATTGAACGATGAAATTTATATATAAAAAAAATTAAAAAAATCATTATTAAAAGGAATAATGCTTTGTAAGGTGATGTAGTATAAAAGTATCATCTATTTGAATGTTTCGTTAGTTATAGAGATCTTTTTCATTTTAAACCTCAACTATTGTTTTAAAAAAGTCATTAGAGAAAAGTTTAAATTTCAAACCATTTAGAAAAAAATAAAACAGTAGTAATAATTCAACTACGAGTCATTAAACTTGAAACTTAAATCTTAATTGTTTTGATCATTTAATGCTTTTTAGAAATATACATTATGAACTTTAGTTAATACTAGTATATTAGTCTGCGCTTTGCAGCGAGTCAATATTATTCTTTTAAAATATAAAAAAATATTAAAATTATCTAACAGTCATGTTAGACCCAAACGCCTTGGATCTGACAGACCATGTTACTTGGATCTGGCACCCAAGAAATTTAGGTCTTGCTTGTTTGCTAGACTCAAGTTATATAGGTTTAATGAATTTAAAAATAATAAAACAATATCAAAATGTCCTCCATGATTATAAAAAAATTACACAAAAAACAGTGTGAAAGAACAAAATTACTTCCATATGCAAAGCTTATTTTTGTCTTTTCCAATGTTAAAGATGTATTTTAACTATTTAACAGTTTGTGAAAGATCAAAAAACTTCTGGGCAACAGGTATTAATTTTGTTAACCTTGGAGGTATTATAGTATCTTTACTATACAAATAATCATGATTTAGGCTAATTATAACTTATTCCCCTCTTCTCTTGTTTAATAAACATAGTTAATTAATCCTTAAAATTTCAAAATATAGATTTAGATTTGCTTTTGTATTGTTATTTTTTAATTTTATTTTTGACCCAAACGACTTTAGTCTGGTAGCTATATCGAACCCATGTGACTTGGATTTGATAGCCTTGCCTGATTAATGCGTCTTTTTTATATGAAAATATAGGAATTCATTTATAATTGTTCTAAAAATATATTTATTTTGTATTTTCATCTTTGTCTTTTTAACAAAACATAAAATTAATATTTTCATTTATAATGCATACAAAAAAGGAAAGTTTATTTTTGAAAACTTGAAATAAATCACTTAGGACTCAATATTTTTTTTTTCTTTCCTCTTCAAATATAAAATTTTATAAAATAAGTTGTACAAACAAAAAAGAGTTTTCAGTTAAGTTCTATTGCATATCAATAAAAAATTCTGCTTGAATGAGGCAGTGTTTGTTTTTGCAGTCCAATCATGATGTTGAAGAATTTTAATTTTTTTAACCCAAGCACGCGGGTCTAGAATGGTTGTCATGCCCAGACGCTTGGGTCTGGCAAACCATGCCAGCCCAAGATATTTAAGTATGACAAACATGCCTGATTTGATAAACAACTAACAAAAAAAATAATTGTGCATTTTAGTTATTAAAAAAAATAATAATAAAAACAATTAATTTTAACAATAATCCAATTATTATCTATCTACACAGCATACCATTTAGAAGAGAGCATGGCTAGACAGAAGTAAGAAAATGAATGATGAGATGTGGCCATCGAAAAACGGTATCCACGCCTCCTTAATAAAACAGGAGTCACCCACTCGCTGGGGATGAACGGCTGTGATCACCATTCATTGACAATTCTTCACCAGATAATCACAACAAATGAACGGCTAGAATAATCCAGTCTTCGAATTGTTTTTTCCTTTTTTCTTGTGCCTTGTCTGTTCCTTTACCGTCTGTCTTTTTAGGAGCTTTTGTCTTAATGCCTTTTCACTCTCTCAAAGATATTTGACAAAATATAGATCCAATAGAATTGATCAATGCAACATATAACAAACTACGTCCTTCTAACATGCATATAACAAGGTAGAGATCATGTGCAGATAAAGCTAAAACACTAACCCTACCCTAACACTAACCTTACAGATCAGATCAGAGGTCTAAAACTTACTTCCATGGCTCTCTTCACCTTCTTCTCTGAGAGCAGCCCGCCCTTTTCTCTCTCCTCCATCATTCTCACCACTCTCGCCTTTCCAGCTGCTACTCTCTGACTTGCCATCTTCAATGCTCTCAGATCTGTCCCTACTACCTCTAAAATCCGACTCAGGGGAGCTATGCACCTGTGAAGTGGGCCTAAACAATTGGAGTTGGTGGTGGAGGGTGTGGTGGTGCAGCGATGGTGGAGGTGCCGCAGCTGCAGTGTAGAAATCTTGAGACGCAGGTGGTGTAGCACAGAAATGAGGTGGCGGAGCGTGGGAAGCTGGGTGGGCACCATAGAGGGCTGCCCCCCCACTATGAGCTGCAGCTGCTGCCGTGGCATACTCAGGAGGGACCCATATGCTACCCAGGACCACAAGATGTGGAGCTGGGGCTCCTGCTGCTTGTGGGCTTGGACTGGGTCGCCTTGTATGAAGTCTATATTTCTGTATCACCAAATAAAAAAGTTAAAAGACAAGTATATCATTTGTATCTGCAGTGTACTGGTATTAATATATTCAAAGTATGTGCAGAGTGCAGACCGTGTTATGTCAGGTCAAAAGAAATTGTACAAAGCCTCTTTCATGCATGCTGCCTGAGGCCTGAATTAACCGCACATAATATATTTGCCTATGTATAAATGTATGTATGTATACAGAGAGAAAGAAACGAATGTAATTTATAACTGTAGACGGTATGTATATACAGAGAGAGAGAGAGAGAGAGAGTAAAGTAATTAATATATACCTGTAGATGGCTTTTTACTTCGTCATTGGTCAAACCGTCAACCTTCATGAGTTCCCTGATTTGTTTTGGGGTGGCCACTGTTTTCATGCACGACCGAAAAAGAAACCAGTCAAATACCATTGCCAATAACATGTAATCAACCATTTATATATATAATTATGAAAATGATAAAGATGGTAATAATGATGACAAACGACTTGACTAATATCATTATTAGGATTTTGATTACCTTGAGAACCGCCAAGCATATGCAGAGCGTTGACAAATCTGCGGTGTAAGTCCGGTGACCAACACCTCCTTGCTTTTCTATGAGTCTGAGATGTGGAAGTATTTGTAGAAGCAGAAGCAATAGTTGCAGTTTTTGTTGCTTGGCCATCAGATGATGAACTATTACCAGCTCCTTTTCCTTGCTCAATCACGACCATCTTTTTACCAGAACTTTCTCTCTTTGGACAAGAGAATCCATTCTCAGTCTCTGAAAATCTCTTATGATCCAATTCCAAATGTTCATCAGTACAAGCTGCAAGAGCTAAGGTTGGGCTTGGGCACAAATTTCTCTCTTTTGAGAATGGAAGGAAAGCTCCTCCATTTCTTTGTTTCGTGTCTAAGATCAGCTTTGAACTAACATTGAATCCAATATCGGTTAGTATTGGGGATGTCAATGTGGTCTGAGGTTTGGTTTCATTGCTTTCTTGGCTCCAAAGTTGTGCTGTTGTCATCCAGTTAGCCTTATCAGAGATGTTTGAGGTCTTCTCTGGGATTTCGGATGCTGAGGTTTTGAGAGGAATGAATTCTTCAAGAACTGGCATGGGCACTTGATTTCCTCTATATGCTTGTAGTTTCTGCCTTGAAGTCTCCACAGCTGAGTCGAAAGATGGAAATTATATATAGTCATTAAGGAATTACCATTTACTAAACTATGCATGAGGTCTCACATCCTCTTAACAAAAATATATCAAAATTTAACTCGCTGCTTTTAAAATCAAAGAAACGAACTCAATAAATAAAGTCACAAATTAAGATAGAAAGCTAACTAGAATTTCTATAAACGAAAGAGGATAAAGAAGAAGAATAGAATTAAAATCCATCCATATGATCACATGATTATCTAGCCAATTAATCTTCTGTGTATATATATGAATTCCATATATGCATATAATCTTGAATCCACGGTTAGTTTCGAAACAGTAATAATCAAAGCATAAATTAAAACTTTCAAGAAAAGAAAGCCAAGCTGTATATATATATATATATATATCTATACCACTAGTCAGAAGTTGCATGCAAAGGGGCAGCTCGCGTTTGAAAGCATCGATCTTTAGCCTTTCTTCCTCAAGGCGAGAGAGAAACTCTTCAAGCTTTTCGGTCTCGTCGTTCTGGTGTCCATACGATTTCAATAGCATAGAATAGCTGTGGGGCTTGCAATCCAGGCTGAGTTCTGATGGAGATGCCATGATTATTAATTGTTTTCTCTTTTCACGTACAGCAAGAAAACTGATCTCTCTTCTCAACGAGCCTTGTCTTGTCGTTAACGTTCATGCGACAATAGGAACAGGGATATGTAGGAACAAACAACAGCAAAAGAGGTCGGGTGCCTGGACTCTTGCTTTCTAGGTTTTGAGTTTTCGAGTGGATTAGAAAGAGAGAGAGGAAGAGGCTGTTGTTTGTGAACACAAGGAGGATCGAGGGAGGATCATCTTCTTTTTAGTGATGAGTTTAAGAGGGAATAAAGCAGGGTTCAGAGAGAGAGGGAGAGGATGAGGAAACAAAAAGCTAGCAAAGGGAGGAGGGGATAAAGAGGGATGGTAACTTCTTGTAAACAGCAAAGCTAGAAAAGCTAAAAATGAGAGAGGTAGCTGAGGCTCTCTGAAAGGGAAGAAGGAATCAGGAGTCTGACAGGAGAAGGGATCATGTGCTTAGACACTGTTTTTTTTTTTTTTTTTTTTACTTTTAATTAGCATATAGCTTATATGGAGTCTTTGTACGAATTCAAATAGCCAATATCTTAAAGATGATTCTTCTTCTAATTACTGTTATCCTCCTTTTCCTTTATCTCTTTATTATTATTATTATTATTATTATCCTTTTTTCCATTTTACTATTTCCTTTTGATTTGATGAGCCTATCTATGATATTAAGATTCGTCTCCTACTTTTAAAATCAAAGCACCTCATGATCATATATATATTGATGCGTAGTCTTCAAAAGCTTCCCATGTAAAGTATACTATCATTTGGTTTTAGCTTAATGGGCTTGTGGATGGTTTGTATTTTTGGATTTGATTATTTACTGAGATATATATATATATACATACATACATGCACTTCATCACTTATGGAGCATTTGAGGGATTTTGAGATATCTCCCACATGGCCATCATCATGTAGCTTAGAACATCCTTGGAATAATTACAGGATCCATTAGGAGCTCTTCTAATTAAGATACTGCGAGTATAATGCAATTAGAGTTTGAGATGAGGCATTAATGCCACTTGTGTGTCAAAGTTTAAAGTTTGTGGCAGAAGTGCATGCATAGAAGAAAAAAAAAGGAATTGATGTAAAATAACATTGAGATTACTGACAAAATATTTTTCATCTCTAATGTTTAATTATAATAGTGATGAAGTATTTCTGTCATAGATATCAAATGGAATTATCGATGGAATTACCAACACAATAAAGAAATAAAAATAAATATTATATCGGTTATTCCGTAGTTAATATAACACGCCATCATTTTCCAATGAATTTACTGAAAGTATTTTCCGTCGCGATATTCCATCAAAAATTCCGTCAACAAATTTAAAAGTGCAATAACCAACATCATCCTCATTCTCCCCTTGTTCTTCTTCTTCCTCTTTCTCTTGAACTACAAATCAAAATAGTAGCTCTCCTACCCATTTTTCTACAATTTAGGCCTTATCATCAGAAATTCAGTCACTCAACATTTTGTACTATCAAGTAAGCAAATCTGCCCATTTATGTTTTAATATAATGTATTAATATTTTTTTAAAGTATTTGTAGTATAGTTTGCTTGTATGTTTAAGTGTTTCACTACCATTTTATATAGAATTAAATTTTGATTTGTATGTTAGGGTATGTTTGTAATTTAGGGAAATTTTCATTTGTTTTTAATTTGATGAGATTTATTTTGACTTTTATTTTTTAACTTAGGTGTGTTATGATGGAAGAAATGATCATGGGTCATTTAATGGGTAACAATCATATTTTATCAATTTTATTGTTTTGTTTGAAATTTTAGGGAAATTGAATTGATAACAATTAAATGGTAATAATTTAGATTGAGTAAATTTGAATTAAAAAATTAATAGATAATTATTTGGGTACCAATTAATTGTTGTTAATTGGATTTATTTAGTTAATATCTTAACTCGTCATTATTGTTTTGTAAAAAACAAATAATCGGTTATTAAACTGTGAATTCATTTTTAATTTCCAAAGTTGAATTTTGATTTGATTGTTACATTATTAAGAAATTTTGTCATCATTATTCTATACAAGTTTTATAAGTAATGGATGATCGTTCTTGGATGTATCGAGACTCATCTCAATGGTTGTATAGGGAACATCATTGTAAAAAGGTTAAGGGCTTTATTAATTTTGCACTTTCAAATCCGAAGAATATTAGTGGAGGTGAAGTTAGATGTTCATGTGTGAAGTGTAAAAATAAGAAGTTCTACCAATCAAATATTGTGACGATACATCTTTTAACAAAAACTTTGTTGAGAAATATTTGTGATAATTTGCACACAAAAAACCCTATGTTCCTTACGAGATCATTTTAGAAAAGATTGTTGGCTTAATATCTAGTTCTAGCAACATATATGAAGTTTTATATGATAAGAGTAATCGTTATAAGAGTATAGTGATAAATGCAATGAGAATGGATCATGGTTATTCAAGTGAAGGTTTACATGTAAATGAAGAACCAAATATAGATACAATTAGGTTTTTTTTAACTTCTAAAAGATTATGATGAACCATTATGGGATGAGTGTACAAATCACAGTGAATTAACGTTCATTACATGAGTGTTTACCATCAAGTCTAATTATAATATTAGCGAGGTTGTTCATGATAGCATAATCAAATGGAACCATGAAACATGCATCTTGGTTTGTGTACATATGAATTCAATCAATTTGAATAATTTGTTGCATTATATTCTTGTTAGCTGGTCATACTAACAGTTTATAACTTGCCCACGAGGATGTGTATGAGGCTAAAATCCATGTTCTTATCTACATTCATACTTGGTCCTCATAGTCTAAGTAGAAATGATGAGTTGAAATAGTTATGGTCATTCAAGGCTTTGACATATGATGTCACAAGAATTTTTTTTTCAAATGAATATAGTTTTGATGTGGACTATAAATGATTTTCCTATGTGTAAGATGGATTCGGGATGAAAAACACATGGAAAACTAGCATGCCTTATTGTATAGGAAACAATAAGGCCTTTACCTTAATGAATGATGGTAAAGGGTTTTTTTTTATTGCTATCAGAGGTTCTTGTCAATTCATCATTGATATAGAAAAAACAAAAAATACTTCCTAAAAGGTAAATTTGAAAGGGATGTTGCACATTCAATACTATTAAGTGAAGAATTATATGATACAGTCTTGTAGTATGAAGACATTGTATTTGATTTTCAATCTAGTGAGCAGAAGTTTCTTTATTATGGTGTGACCTATTATTGGGTAAAGTGAAGTATTTTTTAGAATCTTTCTTATTAAAAGACTAATGTCCTCTGTCATATTTAAATATCATGCATATTGAAAAGAATATGTTTGAAAACATTTTTATGATGGATGTCAAAGGGAAAACAAATGATAACAAAAAAGCTTGAATACATATAGCTTTGTTTTATAACCATCAAAATATAAAGTTGCATATTGATGACGTGTGGCAAAGCCTAAAACATTTGTCTTAAACAAAAAGACATAATTTCTTATCTATGAATGGCTTAAGAGTCTGCGATTTTCTAATGGTTATGCTTCGAACATAGTTATATTAGTGGACTTGAAGAAATGCAAATTGTATGGAATGAAGAGTCATGACTGATATGTGTTCATGCAAACATTCATTCCAATTATATATAGGGATTTATTACCAAAAGATATATGAGATGCACTCATCAAGATTAATCACTTTTTTAGATATGTTTACTCAAACAAATTGCATTCACAATACAAGAAACAACTTGAAAGGAACATCATTGAGACAATTGTAAATTTGAGATGACCTCTCTCTCCTTCTTCGATTTAATGGAGCATTTTTCTATACATTTAACGTATGAAGAAAAAGTTGGAGGTCTTGTACAATATATATGGATATATCCTTTTGAGAGGTTAGGGATTACATGTATCCTAAATTAGTAACGTGTTTTTAAAAAACTTTCAGTCATTTAATCTATATATATATACACCTTAATGTTGTACTTGTTCAACCTTAAGAAAAATGCTAAAAACAATGTGCATGATAAGGCTTTGATATACGAGACTTATATTATTGAAGAGATTTCAACATTTATTTTATTTTATTTTATTTTGAAACCCATATGAGAACAAGAATCAACTGCATTCCAAGACATGATGATAGTGGTGAATTGCCTTTTAGTGAGAATTTATCAATATTTTCACAGTGTTATAATATGTATTTTATCAATGGATATGTATTTGACACTAAAGATTATGGAGAAGGTATAAATAATTATAATAATGGTATTTATGTTAAGGGATCAACTTCTAATGAATTTGAAGTTAACTATTATGGTATAATAATGAATTTTTCATTTTACGTGTTGCCTATCATTTTGTTATGAATCATTCTTCAATTATAATTGTGTTTTCTCACTTATTTATGTTTAAAATTGAAAAATCTTCAATTTAAAAGAAGTTAGGGTTTATGTCAATTTTGGATTTTATGTGAATTTATGATTTGAATAGACTATAGAAAGAATTTTTCAATAATTTTATTTATTGATTTTTAGATACGGTTTTTTTTTAGTAATTTAGTTAGTTAGTTGAATAAAATAATTTGATTTTTGAGTAATTACATACATAAATAACTAATTTATTTTTTATCATTGACCATTCTTAAAGAGTGTTGATAAACTAAAAAAAATATTTGATTTTACAATAATTTTTTAAATATGATAATTCATGTTGTTATATTCCATTTGCCTAGAATGAGATTAGTTGGTTCAAACAACATTCCACTTAACATTAGACCAAATTCTTAAGTTTAAATCTTGAAAGGGATGATCAATTATTAATATAACAATGTTATTAAGCTTGGTTTTGATTATGAGTTGATAGGCTAAGTTATGAATCAAATGTGAGCGTTGTCCTAATAATATAGTAACATTTCCAATGTTGTTTTGTATATCATTTTATAAATATAATAAACTTGTAATATTTTTTTAATTATATATGAGCATTGTTTTGGTTTAATGTATTAAATCAAATATAGTAACATTATAATTTTTAGTAGCTCATAACCTTTAAACCTTGTCCTTGGAAAGAATACATATTAAGTATGCATTTGATTTATAGGTAATGATTTGTTTTTCTAATTTTGAGTACGGTCCTGTATAGGGGAGGTCCTGCCAAATTTTATTTTTAAATGGATAGATGTAATAAAACCATAAAACATAAATCATAGATTGAGAATTTAATTAAATATTTTTTTATTATTTAGTTATATTGTTTTGATGTCGAGGAAAAGTTTATGGTCAAAATAGAGTGGTTATGCATCCTCAAGCAATAGGTGCATTTAGATGATATCATGAAGAGGCACCTGACACACATTCTAATGACATAGGCTCATCAACTACAGGTCGAAGATCTGGCTTCTCATCTGCTAGAGACCCATATTCTGGCAAGTTAATAGCGAAATGAAAGCTAGATTTAAGCATGTAAGAAAATTTATTTAATTCAAACATACCATTAAATTAATGATTATATGTTTATATAGTAAATCATTAATTAATTGATTTTCAAGTTCACAAATATAAAAGCTACACGAACAATAACATTGATGATGAAATCATCTATGAAAGTTCCCTTGATTAAATGGAGCTAGCTTCAAACCATCCTGAATGGATGCTCGTGGTTGAGGCTTGGTGGGTAATGTTTAAGGTGAGTATATATATAATCAATACTTGTTTTTATTAATAAAATATGTTTTTAAATTTAGACACTAATTATTTTATGTAATGATTACAAGAAATGTTTTTGGTAGGATGAGCAAACTCTAGGGTGGCAAGTCAAGTCTAGAAAAATCATAGTGCAACGAGGTAAGTTTTAAAGTGTGAAGTTTTTAAATTTTTTGTTGCATTGTAATTTTTTGTTATCGAATTTATAAACTAGGTTATGAGATTTCTGTTATAACAAGCACACCTATGTTTGGTGATATGTTGAGTCAGATATGACTTTGAGAAGTGAAAGAATTATAGGCCTCCTCATATCATTGAGAGCAACTAGGAGAGAAATCTAGAGTTCTTCAAGTCAGAGGGTTTTAAGAGGGGTTGACGGAGTGGTCATCAAACAAAAAATAAGACTCATGGTTCTATTAGTAAGCATACCGGCAAGTCGCTTCCTTCTTACCATGCAAAGTGCCTATTAAGAGAGCTTGTTTTACTTCTAAGTATTTTTCTTAAAATGGTAGTTATTATTTGTGTTAACTTTTAAGTAGGGATTTATTTTGCAGGCAACACAACTTTGGTACGAGCCAACTTCAATGGATTTATACATGAAAACATAAATATGTAGGGAGGATAGACAAAAAAAGATGCAACAGTTTATGGACAGTCGAGCTGGGACATTTATTGTAAGTTAACTTTTAAACCTTTTATACATTGTTTAGACTAATATATTTTTTATTCATATCTTTGACTTTTGTTTTTTTGTAGGAACAACATAACATTGGCATGCATGCCAAACACGAGGAGGACGCTTCAACCCATCCAAAATATGACTATGACCTGATAAGAATCGAGTTTATGGTATCTTTATGACTATGACCATATAAGGTCGGGCTATAGTGTCTTGACCATAGACACCCCACAATCCAGCTCAAGTTAGCTATCAAGAAGTTGGTTGAACAATGAATTGGTGCTCCGCGGGCCGAAATGGAGGCAAAGTATGAAGAATTAAAAAGGCAGCAATGGGAGGAGATGATTGCATACATGTCCAATTATTACCCCTCCTTACAGACCTCCATGAGATTCTCCTCCCCGTCCCTCTCCACCTCCATTTGCAGCCTCTTTTTAAAGTTTATAAAAATTTATAATTGATTTTTACGGTTAAATTAATAATATTAAATTTATTCTACAAGTTAGATTTTTTGTTTAATGTTCTTTAATTTGTTTAATGTCAAATTGTTTTGATAGCATTAAAAAAGAAAAAATAAATGAGTACACCGATGAATATAAAATTGCATTGGTTATTCTGTTAGTAAAACATGCTAATTTTTCTTGAAGAATTATAAAGAGCTACTAAGTATTTTGATATAGATCGACGAAATCAATGACAACATGGTTGTCAGTGATTCTGTTGGGTATCCATCGAAAATATGAGATGTATAATTGCCGACATGTTATATGTCGAAAGTCTGTCGATAATATTTAGCGATCGATATACCAATAGAAATTTGTCATCACATATTTTTATCACCGATAATAATATTACGTCGGTCTAAACACTGGTGATTAAATCAATAATAAAATTACCGACGGAAATGAAATCACCAACACGACTCTAGCCAACGACATGATCCCGACCGTAAATCCAACAAATGTAATTTTTACCGATGGATAAATAACTTTTCCATTGATGGAATATTCCATGGTATAATTCATTTTTCTGGTGGTGTTGATTCTTAGGCTAGGGTCATCTTGATCATGTCATGTGACCCCCCTCCACGCCTCCAACCAAGTTGGTAGATGTTGGCCACGTGTACGGTAAATATATAGTACTTGATTGAGTCCTTACCGAATTTTAGTTAACATTATACATTACTGAAACACACACACACACAAGCGAATTAGTGATGTATATATATATAATTTATAATTTATAGAAAGGAGGAGGTAGGGCATACTGAAAAGCGCATGCATGCAATGCAAGCAACTTTCTTTTTGGTTTGAAAAGTTGCATGAAATGTGTTTCAGCGGAGAAGAAAGAAGAGAATATGTAATCCAAAATGAAAAATCCAATCATCTTAAAAAGAATATAATATTTGGCTATAAGGAGAGGGAATATCTTAGTTCCAATTCTACGACTCTGAATTAAGGGAACCAACAGAGATTAAAGAGAAAATCCAACCCCAAAAGAATAATAAAGGAGCCCTAAGAGCCGGGAATCTCCTTCTCCCTCCCATACTTGACTTTAATGAAGTGGGTAGGAAGGTAAGAAGATTCTCTTTTAATTTTCTTCTTCTTTTTGGTGGGGTTATCAACTATTCCTTAACACTTCCCAGAGTATTTCTTTATGTGTTCTACGTACGTGCCTGTATATATGTTTGATTCTTCCATTTTCTTAAGAACACAGACATATATTGACAGAAAAAAGTTCTTTATTTTGTTTTTCCAGCAGATTGTTGCTTGTGTTTGTGGAGGCCTCTGTGTCTGCGTTGACACAAAAAGATTTAATGAAAAAATAAATGAGGAGATGCCTTTTGCATGGAAGGAAAATCCCATTAGAGAGAGAGAGCTCAGAGAAGTGCATCGAATTCCCTTAATTGGGAGGGAGAGAGAGAGAGAGAGAGAGATAACAATGGCGAGTCGCTTTCCAGAATCAATCTTCTCGTACAAGACTCCAACCCACGCCTTTTGTGCAGATTCTTCTCGTGAAACGTGTCGTGATATTCCTCTATATCGTCCTTATGAATATCCCTTTTGTCTGCTGTCAAATAAATAAAACAACAAGGGTATATTCCCTCCCCAACCTTTTCCTTTTCTTTTCCTTTTTCTTTTCAGACTAGAATGGTTTAAAATCGACACCGACATCGAATTCCCTCCTTCAAGGTAATAATTTTTTTAAAAAAACTTTATTACAAAAATATATTTTTTTAAATTTTATTTTTAATATTAGATCATCAAAATAATTTAAAATAAAACAAAATACTTTAAAAAATATAATTGCATTATAAAAACAAATAATATCAAATATTTGCCACACAAATAAACAACAAACCAACATATTTTGGTGGATAAGCAAAACAAATCATTACAATTAACGGTGATTTTTTTATAAAATATATTTTCTAAAATAAATTATTTTTTATTATTTAAATTTATTAATTAAAAAACATTATCCATTTATTTCAATCACAATCAATTTTATCATTATTATCCTACCGCAATCATTTCTCCCACAACTCCACCATCAATTTTAACACTAAAATCATTGGACCACCATTATTATCATTTTTAAAAATTACTATATTGTTAAAGTTTGTTATATAACTCCACCACTATTTTAGACACATGGGTTACATATAGATTATTCAAGTTTTGTTAAAAATTACTATATTAATGGCTTTATATTCATGAATAATATTCAAAATATTTTTTTTAAAAAAATATAATATTTATAGCTTTAAATACTTAAAAATAAAAAAAATGTAGAAGCCTTTTTTTCTCAAATTATAGGACTCCTGAGAAATGTAGTCTTTTTATTACTATTATTGAATTGAACATAAAAATTAGAAGCCATCATCTATAAATTTAGTGAACAAAGAAAAAAAATGTTATTCTACGATGGATTGAAAAAATAAAGTTCTAAAGGTGATGAACACCTAAAATCAAAGGTTAATTCTTCTATGATAGTGTTCAAAAAAGAAGTTTATGTTATAAAAAAATTTCTCCACAAAGAAAAAAAGTTATATAACAAATATATTTATTTTGAATGTGTTATATATATATATATATATATATATATATGGATTTATAAGAAAATAATATAGGAAACATAGTATAATTAGAAAAACTAAAAAAATGTTATACATATAGGAAACACATATTAGGAAAAGAAAAAAGAAAAAAAATAAATAGAAAGCACGTGCTCAAAAAGTTATATAAGAAATACAGAAAACATATTTATATTGAATAGGTGTACAATGGTCATTTAAATAATTTAAGGGTGTTATAATCTTTTAAAATATTTAAAGATATTATAGTTATTAATAAGTTTTTATATATGGAGTTGACACTCTTACATATAATTATGGATAATAAGTATTTTTCTTTAAAGAATTTGGGACCATCACAATCGTAATTAGTCTCATGAAACTATCTCGAAATAGTATTGAAAATATGATTATATGAATGTGTTACTGAAATCAAGCTTTTTAAACTCATAATGATAATAAATCTACTTGAGAAACATGAAATTAAGGCCAAGGTAATGTTATGTTTATATCTACAGGAAAGAAAATTTTAGGTGTTTTTGTATTTTCTATATATATATATACAAGAAAATTCATCTCAAGCAAGCCTAAAAAAAAATGCTCTAGCCCAATTATGGAGGATCGGAATGCCAAGGTTAATAAGCCAAAATAGCAATCCAAAGTTTTAATTGTCAATTGAAATTTTTAAAAGTTTAATTATTTAATTAAAGGTTTAATCGAAAATCAATTTTTAAAGGTCAATTTGCAAAACGCGGGCGACTTCAAGGATTGAAATCATGGGTCAAATAAAAAAATTAAAAGTTTAGTGGTTATTTAGGGGTATAATCGAACAAATCAGAAACCAAGGATCAACTTGTAAAAAGCACTCGAAATTAGGGGTGATAAATGAAGTTGACATGGATGTTCAAGGTACTGTGCTTCATTTTCTTTAGTTTTTGATTGATTGAGGGGACACTTTCAAAAGACTAAATGAGATGTTTTTTACCACCCCAAAGGTTAAAACCACCACCATTCGACCAAGAAACATTCCCTCTACAATCTGATGTCTTTTATATCAAATGTTTAAATCTTATATTCTCCATGGATCTTTATGACATCTTGTCCTTAGTCAGCCAAGACCACAGTTTTAGACATTATATTATTTGGGTAGGGACATTTTCAAACGTTTGAATGTGAAGCTGCTGACCTTCAAATCAAGTAGGGTTGGGTTCGATTAAAAGGTATGCACCCCCTCTACTGAGTCTAAGTGGTCTCAAACGATGTTAACATTGAAGATGCTTCGATAAGGTTTTGAATGTGGCTGACCCAATTAGCCTTGATAGAAACACTTAGTTGCCGAAGAACATCCAGCTTTCTCATTTGTTTCCACTTAGAAGCCTCTAGAAAGATTACATCAAGGCCAAGTTGATGTTATGTTTAAATTTGTACAAGAGAAAATTGTTATATTTATATAGTTTTAAATGTTGCAACACGTCATGAAAATTAGACCTCTAAAAATAAAAGATAAAATTGAAAAAATGGAGTCGCCATCTAATTCTTTAAGGAGACTAAGAATCTTAAAACATGTACTAGTTCTAAAGATCTATGTAAGAGGTTGGTTATACATAAAGGGAAGATAAACATTACCTTTATCGCATCCTTTAAAAAAAAAAGGGTTATTTTAGCTATGTGTTTTCTTCTAAATTTATTTTATGCATGTCATTTACCGTCCAAGCTATCTTAAAGCTTATTTATGAGTTATTTATTATCGGTTAATGTCTGTCGAGTCAGCATCGGACCTTGAATTAAGAGTCTCGTAACTCAATAATTTCTTTCTTTCTTGTCTTTTATTTTTGTTTTCAGTAAAAGTCATCATGCTAGGCATACACATCGGTCCGTAGAACTAGAAGACTTGTTGACCTAACCGTTAAACCAAGTTTAACCAAAACATGAACATCTTGATATGAAAAGTTTTTATGCATTTTTTTAACTCATTTTAGGGTTAAAAACTACATGCATCAATCTCTAAAACTAGAAGACTCATCGACCTAGCTATTAAAACCAAGTTTAATCATAACGTCGCCAACTTGATGAAAACTTATTGATGCATTTTTGAACTCATTTTAGGGTTAAAAAGTCATGTTAAACCTACATCAGTCCCTACAAACTAGGAGACACGTTGACTTAGCTGTTAAAAATCAGACTTTATCAAAAACACAACTCAAACTTGACAAAAACCCGTCGACATTATTTTTTTATGAAAATAAATATTTACACACATATACAAACATCAAAAGACGAAGATGCAGTTTCATGAAATGAATATAAAGTTAACATGAAGTAAATAAAATAAAAATAGATGAGTAAATAGTGTCAATGCATGAATAGTAACATGTTCAATAAAGTGAATAATAACTTTCATGCAAACTCATGGGAAGAAGAAAAATGGAAGGAAAGGGGTGACTTACCATGGGGCTAGTTCCAAAGACAATGGTTAGGCAGCGTTGCTAGGGTTTTTTTGGGTGGTTTTCTCTTTTTAGTTTAGGATTCATTCTTTATTTTGTCTCTTTTTCTTTTTTTATATTTTTTTATTCATTTTTCTTTCCCTCTTATTCTTTTTTTACCCATCTACTATTGGATGGCTCAAAACACACCCATTTCTAGATAAAAAATAACTCATATTCTCTCTTCAGTTTTTCTTTGCATTCGAGTTCACTTTTCTTTCTCTTTTTTCATTCTTTTTTTTTCATTTTTTTCTTCTTCTTTTTCTTTTATTACTTCCTATCTCAAACTCACACTTCTCTTAGCTCAAAACCATTTTTTTCTCTATCTCTTTCAAAATCTAGTAGGCTGTATCCAATCTATATGTACTCAAGTTTCAAATATTATTTGTTCCATTCCACATTCTTAGTAGTATAATGATCATATTTATAAAACCTAAGAGGCCTATAAATCTTATTCTCATGTCTTCTTATGCTAGGATATTTAAGTAAGCTCGGTCTTTTACATGTAGAATTCATAACTTGCATATTGAGATCATAAAACCAATACAAGCAAGTAATGAAAAATACAAACTTCAAGTTGATTCACATAAGTATCATCATAAAGTTAATATTAGAGATTATTTTATGATATTGATTAGACCTAAATAGTTTCCTTCAAAAACCAATAAAAAATTACAAGTAGTGTTAGACCATTCAAAGTACTATAAATGATTGAATCAAATAGTTATATCATTAAACTACCATCAAACTTTGATATTAGCTCTACTTTAAATATGAAGGACCTTACTCTATATAAAAGATAACAATATATCCTTGATGATCCTTTTAAAACTCATACTGTATTACGTTTATTATTTGCATAGAAAAAATATATTGATGTTACGTTGGATGTACAAGTTGTTTCTACTAGGGATGATGAAGTTCAGTGAATCATGGTTCGTGGACAAGATGACTAAATCATATTGTACTTAGATTAATTACTAGAGAGACATTGCAGCAGCTTGATCTTGATATTTGAGAGCATTATCGGAGTCGCCTTGAACTACACTCAACAGAGTCGAGTTTTTCCAACCCATAAAGAGTTGGTAGGGACACCAAATCCACATTACAGGTTAAGTGTGCATATGGACGGAGATGATGGAGAATGGCCCAACCTATCACTCTTTGGTTGGAAGACTGAGTATGTCCAGTCTTATATTATTGTATTTTTATTTAAGTTTATTAATTAAGCTTAACTTTTGTAATTTAGTTGGATAATTTTGTTTAACAAGCTTAAAGCTCAATTGTTGGTTATTTTAGATTTTACTATTTATACATAATTTTTAACATTGTAGTGACTTTTGATGAATTGATTAAAAGTTACATATTTCTCTCTTTTACCAGGCTTTTCTCTTCTCTTCTATGTGTATGTTTGATAATGCGGCATAAAATACTTTCAAAATGCTTTTTAATTGAAAGTGTATTAAAATGATGTTTTTTCTATATTTTTTTAATTTTATTTTTAACATCATACACATCAAAACTATCAAAAAACATTTGTTTAAAAGACACTTTAAGAAACACTTCCTTTATTTTTTTTCTTTCTTCTCTTACATCTCTCAAATCTTTCTTTGTCCCACATCACACACATACAAACATATACCAGTGATTTTTTTTACTGGGATTCCCATAAAGAATAATAATTATTTTTTACATAAAGGTTCGTGGGATGTAATTAAGCAGGTGCAAGTTCTTTACTTATTTGAAGTTTCATTATAGTCGAACTTTGATGCCAATTCTCATCGGGATCTTACATTTTACAGTTGAGGATTTATAAGACTCCTGACTTGGAAGCACCCAGGTATCAGATATTGAAAGGGATTGAAAAATATGAGTTCAACATGCCTTTTTGGGGAGAAAGTATTTTTTTAGTTATGGACTATGCTTTTAATATTATGCAATGTGACTCTCTATGGGATCCTATCAAGTTCTGAAAAAAATAGTTACAACATCATTTTAAGAGGACAACCTGATACATTCTCAGCAAGTCTGAAGATAATTATGTTTCACCGTAGTAAGATATGCAACAAGATTGATTGACCAGTAAGGATCGAATTAATAAATGATAGATGGGTGTGGTAATAGAGAATGAAAACCAAAATATTTAACTAGGAAAATCTTAAATTGAAATTCTATTATACTCTCTAGCTTTACAGCAATTCCTATACCTCTATTAAGTTTCTAGCAATTATCAACATATAAGTTCTTCCATGAGCGTTTCTTGTTACAGTCATAGGTTCATAGATTATTAAAATGATTTTACAGGTACAACAGAAGTACAGCCCGTCATAGTGGTAGAAACGAGTGAAGATAAGTAGTTTGGGTCAACTGGGTTTAATGATGTTATTGGGTGGGTGTTTTATAATATACCTTTTTTTAGTAATTATTCTAATATGGATATTTGATGCTTATCGTTGTAGGTATATATTTGGAAAGAATTCCATGATGGAAAAATACTAATGACTTCTCTCGTGTTCACTCAAGCAAATGACGCTTGATTGTTCAAAGTATCCATCCAAATAGTTCTTCCATTTACGCAGGTGAGGCTCATCAATTCCAGCTCTAAAATCCGAAATTAAAAATCCTAGGAATGGATTAAGTTGTTGGAAAGCATCAATAGTGATTTATTACACATTTTCATATTGAAAGGAATCCATTTGAGGATTGTAGTCAATAGTAACCAATGCTTCACCTTATAGTATCAATGATTAAGTAGCTGTTTTGTGTTTTTGATCAGCTTACCAAATCTCAATCAAGAGAAAATTAGTGTAAGAAAGGTGGAAGGAGGTGTTGTTGTAGTAGATAAATTCAATGGGAAACTGACTAAGGATTTTAGAAAGCACTGCGATCATCTCTTGTTAAAGATGATTTTAAGCCTAAGATCGGGTGTTTGTGTTGGTGCGAGAAATAACAGAAGGTGGCTTAGAAATACTAGGAGAGATAAAATATATTTCTTTATTTCAAAAAACATAATTTTACATGTATTGAAAAAACTCTCAAATTCTCACCCTTTCTTTTTTTTTTCTAGTGTTTCTCTCTTAATTTTCCACACACAATAACCATAAACTAGCTGTCTGTTTATACATAAAATAACATCATGAAAAAAAATCAAAGTTTCAAGTGTGAATGGTGGTGGTTGGTGACAGTTTGAAGGCGAATAGATGGAGGTGGCTAGTGGCTGTTGGTCATTGGTCGGCGCTTTCCATTCTTAACCTTCTGGAGCAAGTTTACCGTAACAAATTCTCCCCTTAAACTCAATCGAGAGATGTCATTCCAAGTATGAACTTCAATCTAGTAAATGTCTCACCCTTTGATGGCTCTGTAAGATATCTATAACTTGATCTTTTGTTTTGTAAGATATCAGCTCAACTTCTTTGTTCTTCACATGATCTCGGATAAAATGATGATGTGTATCGATGTGTTTACTTATTTCATGATACACTAGGTTTTTTGCCAATGCAATTGCCAATTGATTATCAATATAAATCTATATAAGACTTTATTGAGGAAATCCTAAATGCTTCAGCATATTCCTTTACCATATTAAATGGCACACAACATACTCAACTTCACAGCTTGATAGCTTTGTTATCGATTGCTTCTTGGATGACCATGAAAGATGTATCTCCCATAAAAAAGACAAATCTTATTGTGCTTTTTATTTCATCCAAGTCTCTACCCCAATCACTATCTGAGTAGCCAATAAAATTGAAGTTTTTACTTGAAGTATAAAACATACCTTCATTAATTTCATATTTTTTTATGTAGCGGAAAATTCTCTTGGCTGCATTCAAGTGAGATCGATCTAGTGTCTCCATATATACGCTAATAAGTTTTACGTCATAGAGTTTATCTTCTCTCATCCATCATTCTTTGACAACTTCATTCTACACTCAACCAGATTATTTACTTTTTCATAATCTTCTATCTTGAATTTCTTAAGAATCTCTTTTGCAAACTTCTCTTAATTTACAAAGATTCTATTTTCTCATTGTTTGATCTTAATCCTTAGGTAGTGGGTCATAAAACCATTTTATATCATCTAAAACACCTTGATCATTGCTTGCTTGAAGTCCCACAACATCTTTGGGTTATTGTATGTAAAGATCAAGTCATCAACATACAAGCATACAATTAAAGGATCACAACTTTTCTTTAATCTTCAAATAAATAGGTTATTTATGGGGGCACTTTACAAATCCATTCTTCAAGAAATAACTATCAATGCGACTGCGACTATACCAAGCTCTTGGGGCTTGCTTCAATCCACACAAGACTTTGTTTAACTTTAATACATTTTTTTTATGTCCCTTCACATCATAACTATGTTTCTCAATCTACCTTTTCTTCAAGAAAAATATTTAGAAAGGTTGACTTGACATCTATTTGGTATATCTTCCATTTATGTTAGGCAGTTGTTGCAATTATCAATCGAATGGTCTCCAATCTAACAACTGAGGCAAAAACTTCATCATAGTCAATCCCTTGCTTTTGAGTATAGTCTTTTATTACTAATCTCGCCTTGTACCTCTCTATTTCTCCTTTGGAATTCTTCTTTTCTTTATAGATCTACTTGATACCTATTGGATTTTTTTTTGTTTAAAAACCAATTTCCATATGTTATTCATCTCAATTGATACAATCTTCTCATCCATAACAATTATTTATTTTTCATCTTTTATTACCTTTTCAAATATTATAGCTTTATATATGACAAGATGATAATATAGTGTTAGATCATTATCAATTGGATTCGTTACCTTATACAAGTCATCAAGGCTCCTCATATTTCTTGGTGGGCTACCGTTACTTGAACTTCCACTAAAAGAATAAGATAAAGGTGAAGTTGAGTTTATTTTTGATTATAGAGGTCTAATAAGTTCTTAATGATCTTTATATTTCTCCTCCTCTTCATCAAGAACTAGTAGAAAGTCATACTTCTCACCATCATCTACCTTCCAATCTCATGCTTCTTTTTTTATATATATTAAATTTGGCATCCTTACTAATCATTATCTTTCCTTTATTAGGGTTGTAAAGCTTGAATCCTTTGAACTTTTGATCATAACCTAAAAAGATCATCTTTTTTCTCTTATCATTTAGCTTGATCATCTACACGAACATAGTCAATACCCCCAAACACCTTCAAGTGAGTAGCACTTGGCTTTCTTCTATTATTTGCCTCTTGTGGAGTCATGTCATTCAAGCCTTTCATAGAACACTTATTTAACAAGTAAACAACATAATATACAATTTCATCCCAAAACACCTTTGGCATCTTCTTAGTTTTTAGCATGCTTCTCACCATATTGAGGATGTTTTTAATATTTCTCTCTAACATGTCATTTTGTTGTGGGGATCTAGGCACTGTTAGGAATCTTTTTTATACCTTGATCTTCATAAAACTTATTAAAACAAAATTCATTGCCTATTTGTCATCAGTGATTTGATAGAATAATCACTTTCTTTTTCAACTAATGCCTTAAACTTTTTAAAACAATTAAATACATTATATTTTTTTTCTTTTAAGAAGTATATCTATTTTTTTCTGCTATAATCATAAATAAAAAATAGAAAAATACAAATTTCTACCAAATGAGCATGGTTGAATAAGACCACATACATCTGCATGTATCTCTTGTAGGGGTTGGCTTGATATAGATACAGACTCCTTTTAAAAGCTCTTGAGAAATTATTTGCTCACTAAACATCATTCACATAACTGATTTGGATGTTCAATAGATGGTAAACCCTTCAACATCTTTTTTTGCATCATCATCTTCAAGTTGTCAAAGTTTACATGCCCAAGTCTCATATGTCAAAGTCAAGTCTCATCTTTCACACATGTCTTTAGATATTTAGGCACATTTGTCTCTATGTTTAGCAAAAACATCTTGTTCTTTATCATGGTTACCTTTGCAATTATAGTTTCATGAGTATTAAGTATTGTCAATGAACGATCTTTCATCATAATTTCACAATCATTCTCCAATAATTATCCTAAACTCAATATATTTACTTTTTATAGTTAGGATAAAATAAAAATCACCAATAAATTAATGACTATCGTCTTTCATTTGAATAAGAATTCTACATTTCCCCTTGATGGAAACCTTTGAATAATATGCAAAGGTGACATTACCTCTAATTGATTCATCAGGCTCTATAAACTTGTCTTTGTCTCCACTTATGTGATTGTTGGATCCATTATCTAAATACCACATGTTTTCTTTGGTTTTCATTCTTTCATCATAGACTAGTAATATGGTGTCTTTTTTCTCCTCTTCTACTACTAGATAGGCATTCTCTTCAACCATTTTGGTTGGATTCCAGTAATCCCTGGCATAATAACCTATTCTTTAACAAATATAACACTTGATTTTTGTTTTGTAAAATCTGGGTCTCGGATTGCTACTTTCTGTGGAACTGGTTGACTGGTTAGTTTCAATCGATCAACCATTTGACCTGTTGAAGCTGCCTTAGCCTCCTCTTTCAAATCTGTCTCTTCCTTATTTTTCTCTGCCTTTTCCACATCCTCTACCTCCTTGGGCATATCTAGAGCCATCTTGTTTCTCTTTTGTAGAGAATTTTTAAAAGAGTGCTTGTGCACCTATGTCTTCTTGAATTTCGGTTGCTCTTTCTTTATATGCTTATAGTTTTCCCATGAGACTTTAAATTGTAAAAAAAATTCATATTTTGTGATTCCTCTATTGCGACCATCATATAATGAAATTTCTTTTGCAGTGAGCGTAGGATCTTCTCTTCCACATGTATTTCTTCCATCTTTTCCCCATATCTTTTCATCTGATTGTATATGGCTAACACTTTAGCAAAGTAATTTGGAATACTCTTTGATTTAAGCATATGTAATTTTTCAAATTCACCTCGTAACTTTTATAGGCGTACCTTTCTTACATAACCAACTCCTTGATTTTATTGTTATAAAACTTCTTATGCTTGCTTGGTGGTGGTTGCGTAAGCCACTATCTCAAAAATGGCATCATCTAGACATTGCCTTTTTCATAGCCTTTCTTTGGGATAAAGTCAACATTGCTCCATTTATAAGCTCTTCAAAACCTTTTCCAACTGTTTCTCACACTTCTTGGAAACATAGTCAAGCTTTCATGTGAATACACTAAATTTCATAGTTATTCTTTAACAAATAAAGACATTGGAGTGGGAAGTTTGTATTAACCATTATTATAGAATGTATATCATGTATCTATCTGAATAGAAAATTAATATAGAAAGTTGTAATTATTACAGTTACTCATGTATCTATCAGAATAAGAAATTAATATAGGATGTTGTAATCATTACAATTACTGCAGTGTTCTGTTGCCTCTATATAAATAGGAAGGTTGGCTAAGGCACAACCCAACACATTCCATTATTCTCAACTTGGTATCAGAGCCATAAAACCCTAAAATAAATTAAATCTACTTTTCTCACAGCCTCCCAGCCTCCCTTCTTCAATGGAACAGCCGCCACATACATCTTTAAATTCTGCAGCACCAGCAGTCCAGCTTTCTTCTTCTCCGGCAGTGCAACCCTCTTTTCTTGCAGCGCCTCCTATGCTTTCCTCTCCTGCATCACCGCCTGGATTCCCCTCTGCCATGGCTGGTGAACGCCTCCTCTTGCAGCCCACGTCTGCTGCCTCTGCTGCCTCTACTGTCACAAGCATTATCTCCCTTTCTCACTCTCATCAAGTCATCTCCCTCAAATTAACAAACACCAATTATTTATATTGGCGTATGTAGAAGCTGCCTTATCTCCTAGGCCAAAGAGTTTTTGGTTTTGTTGATGGCTCCAACACATGTCCATCAGCACATGTTCTTGCCTATGATGGTATCTCTCTTTAGGTAAATCCGCTTTTTCAAACCTGGAAACAACAGGACCAACTCATTCTAAGTGCTCTTCTTTCCTCCCTATCTATGGAAGTTTTGCATCTTGTTATTGGCTGTCAAAGTTCTTGTTCAGCTTGGGGCACTCTTGAGCGAGCTCTCGCTTTTACCTCAAACTCTCGTATTATGCAACTTCACGGCTCTCTTCAGGATCTTCAACAGGGTGATGAATCAGTAACTCAATTTATGCAAAAAAACAAAAGCCTTATTTGATGAATTGGCCGCTGCTGGTCGGCCAGTTTCACTTCAAGATTTCAATTTATATATGTTTCGTGGTCTTCGGGGAGAGTTTAAAGACTTAGTTACCAGTCTTATTACCAAGGCTGAACCTTTATCATATGCAGATCTTCACAGCCATCTCCTCACACATGAATT
>Ga0325414_1000420_pt1 | contig 34016 bp, 9 predicted proteins | sample PopdelMetagenome_8_FD_206183 | JGI IMG/M metagenome (GOLD analysis project Ga0325414, IMG submission 206183) | Populus deltoides microbial communities from Bellville, Georgia, United States - Leaf-PdKOR-R3 | ecosystem: Host-associated > Plants > Phyllosphere > Phylloplane/Leaf | place: USA... | reverse complement strand
ACACTCCCCACCTCCGCTGGCCCCTCTCTCTCATTACCCCCCGTCAGTTTGACAATTGCCGTAGACACTCTCCATCTTTATTCTCCATCTCTCTGGTCTGTCGATCTCCCTCATTTGTTTGACAATTGTTGTGACCTCTCCTCTTAGGTCTCTTGCTATTACCTCTCGATATGTTTTTATTTTATTTTAATTTATTGCTGGTTTTAATTGTCTAATTTTATAGACTTTTAAGGTTAAAATTGGGTTTTGATGAAATTCGTTTTGATAAAATCAATTATCGGTAGAGAATTGTATCAATTTCTAATTTCGACAATTGCGTCAATTTCTAATTTCAATACTATAATCATTGAGAATTGCATCAATTTATAATTTTGAAGTATGCTGATCAGTAATCACCAAGCAGTATCAATTTCCCTAATTTTATATCCCACTCCTATCATATCTCTCAATTTTCTGAATGTCAGCGTATTATTATAATTACATGCTGCTTATACGGTGAAATAAATCCAGTGTCTTAAACAAATCGGATGAAGAATATTCACACGCGATACTTCAAGCTGTTTTTAAGATTTAAAATATCGTGCATGCTTCATATGACTCTAGCCGAATGCCTTCAAATACCCATGGTTTTGTGCATGCTGATGCAGGCTCCTTCGATTATATTCGGTGTCCTTTAATCAGTCGGATGCCTTTAAGTTCCCATATCCTGTAATCCAGCCAGAAATATGCAGGAAACAACTCTTACTATCATGTACTCGTTGTTGATTTTTTGGTGCTTGTTGCTGGTTTTGTGATCCAGGTTAAGAGATTTAGATATGTTAAATTGAACCCATGAGCTAGACCATTGACGTGTAGTTGGGACTTTATGCAGCAATTCAACTTGTTTCAAAATTTTCAAGTTGATTTGCGGCTAATATTTGATATTAGTTACTATCTATTGTCTGATATTGGATAATTCAAGTGCATGAATAATTAAATTTGATGCCATGTGAAAAAATAAATGTTTTTGGTTGCATGAGTCATTGGTTCGGTCAAAAATTTCAAAACTAAAATAAATAAAAAAACCCCTAAAAACTAAACTCAAAAGGAAATTATCAAAGCTTAATTCAGTATAGGGTCATTTAAATAATTAAAAAACAAACCCATTAAAAAGTAGTTGGGTTTCTATAAACAAAATCAACCCACACCATTGATTTAATTCGGATAAAAAAATTCATAAATTGAAAAACCATGTTCAATTTGTTTTTTTAATGCAAACAAATGTTCGACTTGATTTTTTTAATATAAACCAGACTAGGACAAGTTTTAAACACCTTTAATATTTGGAATTTTTTCTTTATTTTTTTTCTTTTTTTTAATGTAATTTCTCATTTGATTATGGGTAAAGATTGCTGTAAATTAATTTTTTTTAGTGTTGTTATATTTTTTTTATTAATATATATTTTTTATAATATCAAGAGTATTTTTACATTTTTTTCTCTCCTATTTCCCGTTGTAATTCATACCCACTCGTTTAGTAATTTTTTTTAAAATACTCTATTTTATACCAGTGATATCTTAATATATATATATATATATATATATATATATATATATATATTATCAGCGTGGGTGTTGGGCTAAATTGCTCTGCGCCTCAACTAATTTTACAAACTCTAAAATTAATAATTATATAAGTTTTCAGTAATTATCATATTATTAACTATATAATTTAAATATGACTCGAATATAAAATCATAAAAAATTAAAATTTTTTAATTCTAAACCCTTATAACTAATATAACTAAGGGTCACATCTTAAAATATTAAGCCCCCGGTCGCTTAAAACTTTTTTAATCTGTATTATTTTATCAATTTGCTTAAACAATACTATTTTTTTTTCTCAAAATATTTTTTATGGTGCACACAGTCCGTCTCAATGCTGCTTTGATCTTTTCGTGGGCCATGGAAAGAGACTGTTAGAAGTACAGTAATGGTTTGATGACTTTTTTGCTTTGAAAACAGCATTGAGAACATGCCGTTTCTTCCCCCTCAAATCAATTGTACATTCCTCTCCACAGTCAATAAATCAAAATTATTTACGTGGGACCCACAGTAACATTTGATGTCACGTAGTTAACTACTAGTCCCCGTCCCAGTCCATGGAAAACCGCCTCCCGAAACTAACTTTCCATTCCTGTTGAATCTGTCGCTCTCAAGCTTTATGAAATCGAGTAGTTTCAGGATTATGAAACGCAAAATAATATCCCGCTTCTCTCCTCTATTTATCAAGCACAAATCACCGTTTATTTTTGCACTTTTGTCGCCCACCTAGGATGGATGGTGATGGTTTTTATTTTTTCAAAAATCATATAAAAATAGATAAATAGTTTTATTTTTTATACTGGTCTTGCATATAATTATATTTTAAATATTGATTTTGTAAAGATTAAAAATAATTTATTTTTTATTTATTTTACATGTAAAATTTTATCTTACAGTATTTTTAAACACACAATTTTTTAAACTTATTATTTTAAAAGCATTTAGTTAACTAAATTATTTTTGTCTTCTATACGATACCCGTGTATAATTACCTTTAAAACCTTAGTTTCTTATAAGCTAAAATTACATTTATTTTATTTATAAAAATTTATTTTTAATATTAAAACTTATCTCATCATAATTTTAATCAAATATATATTTTTTAAAACTACATTTAAAAATAACTTTTTTAAATTGTAATCTCAAATGTTACCTTAATATAACACTTGTATAACATTTAAAGGGATGTGTCGGAAATATGGTTGAAATTATTTTTTAAAGTGTATTTTGTTTAAAAATATATTAAAATAATATATTTTTTTTAATTTTTAATATCAATACATCAAAATAATTTATATATATATATATATATATATATATATATATATATTTTAACGAACCTCCATTTTAAACTGAATTCCAAATGATGGCTTAACCTCCTCTCCCCTGCGGCAACCAGCAATTGGCATCCATCCTATTGGGCTCGTGGCCCTGTCTCTAGACCTAAAAAGATTACCAGCATTGTAGTTGAATGGTTGTTTTATTAATTTTTTTAATATATTAATATTAAAAATAAATATATTTTTAAATAAAAAATATAATCATTATAACCTTCATGAAGCGACACATACATCGCCTTCCCTCTACGTCCGAAGTGCTGACGTGGCTCCTATGAAATCACGCCCGGACACATAAACTACACAAATCGCAATTGAAAAACTCTTTCGAATCCGGCAGGTAATTTATATAACTCCCTCCGTTTCACTTGATTTTTCCACGCCACCAGCATTTCCTCTGTGCCAGATATTTGTTCTCTCTCTAATACTATCTCTTAAGTTTCTCTCTCTAAATCCCCGCTTTACAACAACAAATCGATCTTCTTCTTTTTTATTTTCATAATCGGATTCCATTTCAAGGAGAAACTGAAGCTTAGGGTTTCGAATTTGAGTCTGGATTTTATTAATTTTTTAAAAATTGTCTGATGGCTAATTCTAGAAAGCAAGAATTCAACGAAGATCGCGTTGAACAATCAAACGTTAACGATTTCGACGACTCATCGTCGATATCGAGCGCCGGTGGAACCTCTACCGCGGGATCTGGCAGGGTTTCGGCAGAGCGGAGCGAGCCAAGTGAGGCTGGGTTAACGGAGCGATTGACGGACATTCTAGTGGACCAAGGAGACGGAGATTTGTTGCTTCAAAGGAACAATCGTGAAGATAGGGTCTTGCAGTGGCTGCAAGCGCTAGACATGCAGGTCATGGGAGCTTGTAGAGCCGATGAGAGGTTAAAGCCGTTGTTGAAACTGAATGCTTCCAGTGGCGTGGCTGAGGACCGGCTCTTAGCACATCTCAGCCAGGTAACTATGACGTTTGGTAACTAATTTGTTTGTTTTTATTATATTTCTTTTGTAATTAAGATGTCTGATTTCGTTTTTATTTGTGCTGTTGAATAGCACTTTGAGCCGTCAGAGGTTGGTATGCTAGCTAGGTGTTTCTGCATACCTCTGGTTTCGATTCGTGTTGGGAAGATTAACAAGCAAGGGACTCTATTGTGCCCGACTACCATAAGGTAATTGAATTCTATACGGATATTGGACTGTTTATTTTGTCTGTGCAGTCACGTGCTGTGTTTTTTGAGTTATTGTATTGATTGAGGTTTGTGTGTGGAAACAGTGACAGACTCTGGTAGTTGAATGTTTACATGCTTCTTATCTTGTTTCCAATGCTTTAATTCTACCGCGTTATGCTGCAGCTGCGGTTCTATTTTTTACACTGTTCAAATTGTACTCTGATTTCTTTAATCGGGGTTATTTTATAGTTTCATATAATTGTGTGAGCTTGATATTCTGACTTGTGAGACTACTTTTGTGGTGCTTTATGTTTATATTTATGTGAAGTGAGAGCATGCTAAATTGATTTATGAACAACCCCTTCGTGTGTGAAGATATAACCAATGTGATGATTCTTTCACTGTCTAAAGTTAATTGATCCAACCATTCACACGGTTATGCAATTAATATCCTATGCAGGCAGCTGAATTAAACTATACTTCATGTTTGTTTGCAGTATATCATCAATGTAATTGTACCTGTAAGTTTTCAGATGTATTTTTCAGATATCATGTATACGCCAGCCATATCTCTTTGTGAACTTGTCCTTGTGCATTTCGCAAATGTTCGAAATAATTTTTATATGTTTTATGCGTTCCTCTGTTCTGTTCCCCAATAGTATCATCTTGTGCTTTAAGCACATTATTCATCTTGTACTTTAACCCCTTGGATTACCATCTGATAGTAGGACAATTTGTGCATTCTTTTCTTTATTAATTCAATGAACTCGAGTCACAAGGATCGTATGATAACATAATTCACATGAATGTTTGGCTCCTATGGAATGACTGTCGATTAGAGCTGTTTTATGGCTGCTTCATCTAGAGACTAGAAATGACATTCTGCATAATGGGTTTTGCTTCATGATGCTGTATGACCAAGTGAATACTTGTCTAGTGGTCATTCCTTGTCAAGTTGGTTATTGATATAAGAGAATTCTCTAACCTATGTATTTCCTATAATTACTCTGGCACATACTTAGATAGTTTTCTTACAGCATTGACTTTTCATTTGAGCTTTTCCATCAGCATTGAGTTAATTTTTAAACATAATTGTAGCTGTAAAGTGTATATATTTTGTAGTTGATGAATTGTAGAGTTTGCAGGATTAAATGTTTTAGCTTATTTGTGGTGATAATGTTCATGCTTCCAAGTAAAAATATCTTTTGACTTGTAGGTAAAGTGGGCGTATTCTATTATGATCTCTGAATTATGAGGAGGTAAAGGTAGTTTCATCTCCTACATATGATAATATAACTTGCTACTGCTTTTTGGATATATAGGAAGAACATTTGAACTGAATTAGAATCCGAGCGTGAGTAGTTTCATACCAGTTTAACTTCCTCATGCTAACCTCATGATATAATCTGCATACTGCCTTTGCAATCTGGTTGCGTGTAAAATGCTTTGAGTTCAGCAAGACACTCTTTTATAACTTGTTATTGCATTCTTGAATGTGTATTACCTTTCCTATTTGTCAAGTCTTCTAGATTGTTGTTATGAGCTTTACAATTTGTTTTGGAGGATTTTTATCACAATCCATTTGGAGCATGGTTTCAGGGTATTCTTGGGATGTTCCTTAACTTTTGATACTTTCACTAATAATATCACAAGCAATGCTACTTAATGATGGTTTTCAAGAAAAAAGATTAGTGAATATAGAATGAACACTTGTGAAATTATTGTTGATGTATGGAAATGTTAAAGCTATGGAGGAGCAATTATCACGGTCCATTGAACAAGATTTTAGTGGAAGTAATCCAGATATCTACTAGATGTGCTACAATATGCCAGTTTCTGGGTGTATGTCAAAAGAACCTGCAACTGATCAATAATGCAAATCCAACAGGGCTGCGATCTAGCAAACACTAAAAATGATATTATATTGTCTAGCCTCACAAACTTATTAATTTTGTTCACTAGCACATACAAGTCATCTGCAAATTCATGTCATTAATTCAAAATTATGAACTCGGTATAAGCTTTATGTGCTGACATAGTGCATTTAAAGATTCACTGCTAATTATGATTTTATTCAAGATGGTGCACGGTTTCTAGTTGCAGTTTTTGGTTTGTGTTGCTAAATCATTTTCCATTTCTCCTTGTTCTCTCAGGGGGGATTTAAATCTTACACTATTGCCAGCGTCTGGTCTGCGCCTCTCATTCATTGGTGATGATGGTAGTACAGAAAGGCTGTTCACCCTAAGTAGTAAAACCCATTGTCCTGCTGTTGAAGTTCATGAGATCCCTGCAGACAGTTCTGGCCGATCTTTCAACTTAAAGATCTCAGATGGCAGAGTTTTTTACTTTTGGTGCTCGGAGAAATCAAAACTTTTGGGAATTGAATTACTTGCAAAGGTATGCACAACAGCTTCTTGGGGGACGATTATGCACGCACATGCTTGTGCACTGTTTGGTCAGAACTAATTTAGCTTTGGAACTTTTATATGATGTTTTTGAAATACTGCAAATAATATTTATGCATATTTTCTTATTTATAGAAATGATGATTAACTCAACTTTGCAATCAATAATAGCCAGGTTTGCAGGAGATGATTTTCCTTCTTCCTTCCTCCCTCTTGAATTTTTTCCGCAATTCATCATAACATGAATATTGGTTGGAAGGAGGGAAAATACAAGAAAGTTACCATATGATCAATAACGTGTCAGTCTGTCTCTGTGTTCTTTGAAATATTTTTCAGTGGTTGCTAATGCATGTTTCTTTTTTTTTTTCAATAATAGATGAAAGATGTACTAAAGAGGAAACCATCTATAGCTGATTTAACTGGAATCAGCAAGTCACGTCTTGATTGCTTTGCAACTCACCTTCGTGCCTTCCTTGTGGGAAGCAATGGCAGGGAAATTTCTGCTTGTTCTCTTGCCACTTCTTCTACCACTCCAGACATCTCTGATTCAACCTCCACAACAAAGTCTCTGCGTTCCAGGCATACTGGCAGTCTGGCAGTTAAAACGAATTCAGCTTATCAGGGAAGTCTCAGTCCTAGATCAAGTTCCTTCAAAGAGGGCCTACCCAGAAGCTTGTCTTCTTCAAGGAATGCCACCAGGGAAAAGTTAAGGCGTCGAGTGGACAACCATCTCTCAGCAGTTGATAACATAATGGCTGCATTGCCACTCAGCATTGATGTGACTTGCAATCAATCCGGGAATGAAAAATTGCAGGAAGCTAAGAGCTGCCCTTTGGCACCCTCTAGTGTTCTTGAATCTCTTGGTAAATTGTCTTTGCCACCAGTTCAGCTCCCTGTGTCTCATGTTCTGTCTAGTCCACCTATTTTCTCTCCATACTATTGTTGGTGCCCCCAAGGTACATCGAGTTTGCAATATCCTTCCACACCTTCAGAAATATCTACCCCATCGGTTGAATCACCTTTACTGCCACCCTTTCCTCCATTATTATCCGCCAGTAGACCATCCAACCTGTTAAGCCCTATACCACCTCTAAGTTTGGCTGACTTCCCCTCGCTGGATTTTCCTGCTTTGCTGCCAGACCCATTAGTTCGGTTGCCAATTCCGAGTTCACAGCAAATCCCAACTTTCACTCCTTTAATGTGTGACCCCATTGTTCACATTCCACTCATTGATGTTTGTTCCTCGGGTCAAGGCTACCTGGTCAGTGCTGGACCGACTATTGCAAGTCCTATTCCACCTTTGCACCCAAGACTTGTAAACCCATTGATTCCTGAAACTGCTGAATCTGTTGTGGAGAAGGGTGCGAGAGAGACTCTGAGACTGCTTATTAGCAGTACAAGCCAAACCAATTCTCAATTCATGAATGTCCTACCAGTTGTGCTAACCAATACTGATCAGACTAGTATACTTGCTAGTGGAAGCTGGAGCCTTTACACAGGAACCAGAGAAGTGGATGCTATTGCAAATAGAATTGCCACCATGGGCCTGGTTTCATTGTCCGAGTCCTCTATAGGCAACAGTGTTGCAGATATAAGTGGCGGCTGTGATAATACCAACGCTTTGCCTGATAATGTGCCTGATGGATCTAGCGTTTTGGGTGGGCCGTATTCTGAAGACGAAGGTACTATGTTTTCAAACGCTGGGAAAGGAACCAATTAAGGCGGTATTGCATTGCCAATGTAAATCTGTTCTTGTCTCCAATGTGTAGATATGTGGCTGCAGCCCTGGGATTTTGAATTGTAATTATTGCAAATCCTGCCGATCATTGGGCATTTGTTCCACCTTTGTTCCTTGAGCTGTTTGGGTAGAAATAGAACTCTACTGTAATGCCTTTTTTTTTTGTCAGATGTATTTTGTTTTCTGTATTTTCCGTGGTGCATTGGCTGCTGAGAGCCTTGATACAATTATTGATTGCTTTTGGTTGCGCGCTGGAAAGGCGTGATGCATAACAGATTCATCCGTTTTGTGCCAATTGTATGTGAAAATAGTTGGTAGCCATTCCCTCCTTTTTATTGTTATTCTTTTCCCTTTTCAATGCGGCGAGTTTTGAACATGTCTAAGCTTCCGGTGACGGATATCCTGCATAATTTCACTCTGGTTAAAGTAGTTGATATCTGGTGCTTTTATGCTTGCTGTATATGACTGGAAAGTCACCTTAATTTTTTTTTCCTGCAGGGAAGATATTCAGGTGAACTTGAAATTATCTAGTTTCTGCATTTGCAAGTAGAACGGGCGGTGACTGGTAATGATGACTTGTTGAGTATAAAAAGGCATTAAAGCTGTGACGGTTTTTGTCGAAAGTCGTGGGGCCGAATGAAACCCTGAAGTTCAATCATGCTTGGTGATAATGCTGCCTGGCAATGCTTACAATGGGTGGAGAGGTAATAGGAATTCCCAATGGAGTTCGCTTCTATAATTTCATTACAGATGAAAATTTGTGTGGACTCATTTACCTTTCAATATTTAAGACGAAGGCCCTGTGGTTCAAGGGTTTATATGTTTTTTCACCCCTATTCATGGCCATACTCTGTTGATACTCTTGGCACTACAGAGTGTTCGAAAGGTGGAGAAACCCACCCTTCGTGCCAATGATGTAAAAGAAGAAGGTTGAGGCTCGTTTGCTTGTATTTGTTTACCCCTATCTGCGGTGTATTTGCTGTCTCAGTTAGGCTCAAAGTTTCGATGATGAAGGCAAAGATTAGAGAGACAACACATTGTAATCTGTTTGTATTATTATTGGTGGTCTAAGTATTTATTGTAATCAGTGATCGGTTTCCCTTTGATGGGTTTTGTTTCTTGTAATTGGGAGCAAGAACAAGAATCAAACAATTGTATCTCACTTTGAAGTCACCCATTCTTAACTCCCAGCTACCATGTATATAACTTGATGGCACAATTCGAGTTCCGAAGATTGGATTGAGGAATCGGGAAAAAAGGAATTTATAACTGGATGGAAGGAGCTCGGTTTCTTAAATGCAGTACCACGACATTAAACTAGCAAGCTCTACTTCTTTAGTTAGTAGAATTATAGAAGGATACCTAACAAGGCTAATGCTTCAATCAGCAGGGACATTTATGAATGGCTCTCCGCAGACTAAGAACGTGGAGAGTTGGAACAACGGTAACCTGCATATATTTAGCAATTGACCTATAGAATAGCAGACAGACAATAGAAGTATCCCTTTAACAGAGTGTATAGCAATCCAAAGATGGAAGGGAAAACCAGGGAAAGTAAAGAGAGGAAATGAAATTGGAGATTTTTAATTTCCCCGTTTTCCCTACCGTTACTTTCTTCTCTATTCCTAATTTTAGGATCCAAATTCCATACTACGGAAACTAAATTTCTTTTCCATCACTTTCATTTTTCGTTCCATTCCCTCAAAACATCACATTGTGATCTGCGGTCCTGCAAGGAGGGACTAACTATTAATAACAGAGTGGCATCACATAGAGTTCCATGAAAGAGCATTTTGATCATGATGTTAAGTTATTAAAAACAAAATCCTAGGGACAAAAGGTACTACGACAACGAGCAGAATTGGAAGCATCCGCATCTTGACAACTTAGGTGCAACAACAAGAATCTTGTAGACAGATATGCAACATGCTGCATTGAAAAGATACGCGACAAATTTACGTGGAGAGGTAATTTGGCCATCTGATGCGTGAACAACAAAGATCGGACCCAAGAGCAATCAGATGTTTTCCTGTAACTAATGTCCATTCATCGCCACTGCAGAATGGGTTCTGTCTACAGTTTACTCCAAAATCCGGACCAACATACCTTTACAAGTTTTCTTAAAGAGAGTCCTAGTTAATTAGGATGATGACTTTGGTTACTCTCTTTCCTCAATCTTACTGGGAAGAATGTCTAGAATGGGAGTTCTTTCTTGGTACAATAGCTATTCTAAAGCCCTCCAAAAAAACAGGAAGTACTTCATATGTAAAGAAGAAATGCTCAAGTTTCTAAATATTTTGGATTCGAACTGGTAAACGAAAACCGCAGCTCTTGCAATTTGATTAAGCATAGTATAAGTCCCTTCCCGGATTACAAGCGGCTCTTAAATCCTTGGTTGTAACGTAGAACAGATCGCATGTTTGAATCTTTACGTTTATTTTTTCCTGGAGGTGGCGTATTTGTTATGGTGTACTCGTGGCCCTTGCTGTGGATCTAGCTTACGGCATACCTTTAATGGCGTTTTATTTCTTGTAATTGGGAGCAGTAACATGAGCAAGCAAACAGCTGTATCTCACTTTCGAGTATGTCTTCGTTCATCTCCCAGCTACCACAGCCTTCTTGGAGTAAATGTAATGCTTGATGACGTGACCTTCGAGCTCAGAGGGTCATTAAGTATTGGGTGATTCACGACCATATAACCTGAAGAACGGAGACTGGTTTGTTAAATGGAATGCCAAAGTACTGGGATGATGAGCTTTGAAGGCCCCTGTACTATCGACTTTGTTTTAAAGTCCCTCATCTTTGAAACTTCTTAATCCAAACCTTTTTATTGTAAGTCTGTGCTCGTCCAGCCATTAATAACGGTGTCAGATAGCTTTAATTTTGAAATATCCTTTTGAATATGCTCTTTTATATTAGAAAAAAATAAATAAAAATAGATAAATAACTTTAAAAAAACTAATAATTAAGCTCTATACCACCAACTCTTTCCCTCGTGTATAACCAATCATTTTAAAAATCATAAAGAAACTTTAACTTGTAAGAACATAAAATCGATAATACAATCAATTCACATTAATAAAAATAAAAAAAGAAGCTAAAATAAAATAAATAATTTTTTTTTATATAATTAATTGTTTTCCCTCGTTTATATTTATTTATTTTTATAATTAAAATAAATGTAATTATAAAATCAAGGGAATGCAAAATTGGCGGGACTTATTAAAAAAAAACATATTTTTTTATTTTTTATTTTTTTATGTTTTTTAATATAAAAAGTAAGCATATTCTAAGAATTTTTAAAATTATCGAACGAATAACGGTGTTAGTAACCGAAGACTAAGAACAGTGTTAACATACTCATTGTATAAAGTTTGAATCAAAAAGTACAAGAATTTAGGCTAATTAAAAACCTATTGATATTTTCATAGTAGGTATTTAAAAAAAAATTAATTTTAATATTAGTACATCAAAATAATCTGAAATTATATAAAAAACAAAAAAAATATAATTTGAAGCAAAAAAATAAAAAAAATAAATTTATTTAAAAAAAAATCGTTTGAAATGCATGAATAAATAGGCTCAAGTGCTTAACCATCAGTAAATTAATTAGGTAATAATTATGAGGTCTTGGCTTCAACATCCATCCAAAAATACCTAATGACAAGCACCCCAGCAGAAAAGTCTCCATGCCATTCTGTCTTTATCAAAGAAAACGCCATTTAAGGCAAGAATCGGCCTAGCATCGCTGACGAGGCTCTTATCTTTCCACAATCCTTCATTTAAGATTAATGGTGAAAGAAACATGCCGACATTCATGTATATACAATTGTAAGTTGAAGCTTTTGCTTTCAGACCATTGAGGTATCCCTTTATAGAAATGTATGCTGTTAATATTTTTGAACCTGGAAAGAAATTATATATATATATAAAAATGATCCGATAAGAGAGGCTGCTTCGTCTGCTATCCGTTGAAGGACTAATTATTGATAGGTCTTTATCATTAATAGGATTCCAGGGAGGAGCATCTTCATGCTATTGGTATAAAACAATATCACAAGGATAAGAAAATCCTGTGGCTACAGAAGGAATTCCAAGTCATGGAATCTTGACAACTTTGGGCAATAGCAAGAATTTTATGAACAGGCAGGCAACATGCTGCTTTAAGAACATATGCAAAACATTCAAGTGGGGAGGTAATTTGCTTATGCCAAGAAACAGTAAATCGGGCCCATTGAAAGCTGGAGCTGAGTAAGCAACTGAAGTCATTTTTTCCTCCTTTTGATCAGCCACTAATGTCAGTTCATCCTCGATCTACTCGGCGACACCAGTATTATACCCATCTAAGACGAGCACTGTTCAGAAAAACCCTTTTACCTGAACTAATTTCGGTCTAAAATCTCTTAAATTTTGGAAAATAGGTTGTTCAGATAATTATTTGAGCTTTTTGTTTTTTGAGGAATTCGGATAGTATCGTAAAAAATTCAAGTTACCAGGATTGTATTTTTTTTATTGTTTTAAATGCTACAATTTTTAAAATTAATGGGCTTGTAGTTCTTTCAACCTGAATATCTTGGTTAGTGAAAACATTCCTTGCACTTGATCCTCGCCGGCAAAAACATAAGGGTTTTTCTAAGGTGTGCGCTTAGGGCACACATTACTAACAGCTTTTGGTAATTTGCTCTTCCTTAATTATGGGTTGTTAAAATGTTTAGTTACAGATTTTTGAATGGTAAAAAATAACCTTTAACTGAATTAGATTAATATTAAAAAAAAATTAGCTTTCTTGTTTAACTATAAACAGGGAAAAAATGGCACATCTAAGGTTCGAGATTTTCCAGACTTATTCCGGCGACTAAAAATTGTTAATTAATATTAAGTATCTTCTTTCTTCGTTAATTAATTTCAGTAGAAAAGGACTATTATGCTCTTCATTAAATATGTAAAAAAAAAACATTATCTTTATGTTTTGTCGGGTTAAGTTTCCCATCAAATCTCACAATTAAAAATTAACTATTTTCATAAGTGGCATGACAATTAATCCTGAATAGTATTTATTAATTTTATATGTTAGTTTTTCTTTTTATTCCAAATATAAGATTATTTTAATGTACTTTTTTTATTAATAGATAAATAAGAAAGTTAAAAGAACCTCAAGCTTTTTAATTTTAATCTAATTTAATTAAAGGTTACTTTTCACCTTTCAAAAACTTATAACTAAACATTTTACATATAAATGAAAAAAAGGGGTAACTATCATTAATTTCAAAAAATATTTGTGACAATCATATAGTAAATGACACACTTAATAGAGCTTGGATCAAAAGACTTGTTTTCTTTATAGTTTCAAATTCGAGTCATGTGGTTGTTAATATGATGATTATTGGAGGCTTACATGATCGTTAACTTTAGAGCTCGTGGAATTAGTTGAGATACGCGCAAATTGGCATGGATACCGACATTAATAAAAAAATATTTGTGATATTTTTATATTTATATATATATATATATATAAAAACATATGAAACCACCATCAACGCGGTTCTACATAAAGAAAAACAAATATTAAATTATGTATTAACCACGTCGAAAAGAATATCCAGATTCCTAAAAAAAAACCAACAATTCCAAATCCAAATCTCAAAAAAAAAAAAAAATAGAGAAATCCTTTTCAATAAATCAATTATCATAACCGGCACGCGATTCCAGGTGCCTAACGAGTCCAGGAACCTTGGAATCTAACCAGCAGAGACACTGTTTCTTGATGGGCTTTTCCTAGATATTTTTTTGACGGTATACAAAACAAACTATTTTCAATATTAGATATTATTTTTTAGTAAGATAAAAGTATTCGGTTATGTTAGTAGATTTTTTGTTTCTGTGATGGAAGGCCGGGATTGTGACATATAATAGTTTGGGTGTTAATGTTTTGTATGGAATGGTGGAGATATCATTTTATGAAACTTCTTTGAGGTCATTTTATTTGGCATTGAGCTCGAGTCGAGGCGGTGAACCAATTCTTGTATTCACCAGGACTGGAATTTTATTATCAATGCGGACCACTCGCATAGAAATTCCAAGAATCCTGCCAAACACGTTCTTTCGATGTTCACCGAGGAAATCTATTAGACATTATTGATTTAATTATTAACATTCAGTAGAAAGTTTGGCTTTTCACTGTACAGTGAATTATGGAAAGCAAAGCAATTTTTTATTTTGACGATTCAAATTTTCTAGAAATTTTTTTTAAAAAAAATTATATTTTAACACCGGTTTTACCAGGGAGTGAACATTTTATTTGTTTTCTGTAAAGTTTTTCCATCTCGAGTCACAAGTTTTGTGGATTAAACGTGTTAATTTAAGTTGTTTTTCTTGTTTCTTTTCTAATTATTTGTTTATCAATTTTATTATTCAGTATTGAGTTTTATTATTGTTTTATAATTTTTTTATAAAGTTATCACTATCTCATGACCCGAGTTTGACAGATTAACTCGGTCGGGTTGACTTATATCATTTTTATTCAATTTAAATTTTTAATATTGTGTTGATTTAGGATTAAAATTTATAATTTTTTTATTGATTTTTTATTAAATTATCATAATTTTATAATGCAATTATATACCGATGGATTCACTATTTTTTTTTTCCATCCAAATTGGAAGTAGTATATCTATACATAGAGCAGGGATTCATTTACAACCGTGAGTGAAACTATTGGTTTACTTGAGATTTAGCGGTCGAGATCAAATCACTGCTTTTATTTGTCTATGGATAATCTTCGTTAATTAACTTAACCATATATTGGTCATTCAATCCGTATATATTAGCCACGAATCAGAAAGGTAAAATAATCAACACGCATGAGTCCTGTCGCTGATCGTCAAGCTAAGAGTTGTGGATTGAAAGCTGGAACTTCGAGTGTTTTTGGCAGTGAGAATGTTGTTGTTTTTTAAATAATTTTTTATGTTAAAATATATATTAATAATATTTTTTTATTTTTTAAAAATTATTTTTGACATCAAGATATTAAAATGATTTAAAAATACTAAAAACATATTAATTTAAAATTAATAAAAAAATAATTTTTTTTAAAATTTTACGAAAAAAATATTTTTAAAACACAGAAACAAACAATTACCGTGGGCATGAAAACCTTTCCCCGACAAAACAATTATTGTATATATGGATCCATTTATTTTTAGGCTGAGTTACTCTTTTTCCTCGAAGATTGACTCTTATTTTTCCATGCAAATGATTCCTTTCGGTAATTAAACAGAGCTAAAAGAGGGGGGAAAGCAACTCTTTATCCTACTTTTGACTGTATTTTTCCATGCAAATGATTCCTTTCTGGACTTGAGCAGAGCTAAAGGAGGAAAAAGAGACTCGTCAACTTCAAGGACAATCCTGGGCGATTAAATATAATTAAGACATAACAATTCAAGTAAAAAATAAAGTGGATGTTAATATCTTTTGAGTTGTAACAGTAATTAATTTTTAAAATATTTTTTATTTGTAAATGTATTAAGATAATTTTTTTTTATTTTTAAAAATTTATTTTTGATACTAGCACCTAAAAATAATCTAAAAAAATTAAAACAAAAAAAATCTATTAAATTGTTTTAAAACTCGAATTAAAATATTATCCAAACATACACTGAACATCAAGAGAGCAAAAAACGTAGTTAATAAATGGGTTCACATGGGGACCATGGTGCTGTCTTGTGGAGGACCATCCTTTATCCATGTGAGCTCCCCGATTATTTGTAACCCCACTCTCGAAGTTCATATTCCACGAGACTAACTATTATTCGGGCTTTATATTAATGTTTTTTTTTTAAAAAAAAAATATTAAAATAATTTTTTTTATTTTTAAAAAATTATTTTTGATATTAGTATATTAAAATAATTTAAAAATATAAAAATATAAATTTTAAATAATAAAAAAATTCAGAGTTTCAATCACGTTTCCAAACACTATTATTCAGGTTTTATATTAAAGTTTTTTTTTAAAAAAATATATTAAAATATTTTTTTATTTTTAAAAAATTATTTATGATATCAATATTTTAAAACGATTAAAAAATATATAAAAATAAATTTTAAACAAAAAAAGAATTTCAGAGCTTTAATTGCGTTTCCAAAAACTATTAAAAACAAAAAAAAATCATTGCAGACATTTTAAGTTCCTCTTTGGTGGAGAGGTTGAACCAACATTTTGTTAATTTTAGAATTTTCTTTTGTTTTAAATTATGTTGATGTGAAGAATAAATTTTAAAATATATATATTATTTTAATATATTTTTAAATAAAAAACATTTTAAAAAACGTTTTCAATTAGTTGGGGTTTTGTTGTTTTCTGTTAACGGAAGGTACCGAAAATTCTAGTGATAAGATCTCCATCCTCCCTTTAAGATTTGAAATTGTTGTCTCCTGAAACACCCACCAAGCCTATGAATTGTTAAAAATCAACTTTTAGAATTTTGATTTAATTAACCAGTTAATATGTTGAGATTTATTTTTCTGAATATGTTTTATCCGATCCATAATTGAGCACAGGGTTGAACAAAACATCACCACTGTTCTCAGGTCAGCAATTGGCATTTTGAAATTAAGTTTTTTTTTTCAAACAAGATATTTATATCAAAAAAACCATCTCAACCCAAAAAGTTAAGCTGCCAGGTGAGATCTCAGAATATGATTTGCACATGCTCACATTACCATATGCTTAATTTTTTATCAAATAAATAAAAATGATGAGATTCGAACTCGAGACCACTTAGTCATCAAAATTCTGATATCATATTAAAGAATCATCTCAATTCAAAAATTTAAATTATTAAATAAAATTATAAAATATAATTTATATTATTTCCTAACAAATTATACTATTCACAAGATTTCATTTTCTAGGCTCTTGATTACAAACTTAAACGATAAAAGTGGAAAGAAAGTCTCTTGGCATCCAAGTCAAAATTTAAAAAAGAAGAAGAAAAAAGAAGCAGAATTAAATATCAATATCCTATGAGAAAAAAAAATTCAAGGCAAAAAATCAAGGCTTAGGTTTCCAGTGACGAGCAATGATGTATTTTTCTCATCCAAGCGAGAGAAAGGACAAATATGATTCACGTGATCCATCAAATCAGTCAAGTTATTCGTATGATGTAAAATTTGATAGACGTGGGAACTGTTACGGTGCAAGAGTAATATCTCGTTTAGGTGCAGTTTGGAATTTCATGAAAATTTAAAATTATTATTTTTATATATTTTTATATTATTTTAATTTATTAATATCAAAAAATATTTTTTAAAAAATAAAAAAAATATTATTTTAATACATTTCTAAGTAAAAAAACTTTAAAAATAACCACTATCACACTTTCAAAAACTCATTTAATTTTAAACCTGCTTCATCATGGTTTGTATTTTTTTTAAGAAAAATAAATATATAGGTTTTCTAAGAATGTTTTTTTCAAAAATAAAATAAATATAAATTAAAAATTTTATACAAATATTTAATTAAATAAATTAAGAATTATTTAGGAAAATAAATAAATAAATAATCATTAATGATAAATATTAATAATATTAGAAAAATCAACAATTAAACATTAATTAAGATATTTGATCTCACAAAGTATAATATTTATCTAGTTATATTATTTAATTTAAATTTTTATTCAACTAAATTACAATAAAAATAAATACACAAATAAACTGATTGAATAAAATAAAAAAATATTATGCAAGGCCACATATATTAAAAATGTTATTTTTTATTTTTAAAATAAATTTTATCTATATAAAACATAAATCAAATTATTTATGAATCATAAAAAATATATTTTAAAAATAAATACATACAAACAATTAAAAAATTATATTTAAAAAAATTAATAAGAAAAATAAAAAATTAAAGATATTAATTGAAACATGAATTAAAAAATCATTTTAAGAAACAAATTAAAAAAATGGTATCAATTAAAATAAAAAAACAAAATTAGAATGAAAATAAAAACCTATACGAAAAATCCACTGGATCAATGGCTTATTTTTTCTTGATTAGAGGGGTAAATATGTCTTTTTATTTTATTTAAAAAACAAAAGGATAAAAACATCATCGACTGAAAACTTTAATTTTTTTTTATTTATTTAAGATAATTTAGTTATTTTACTCTATATATGTGTGTGTGTATTAAACAATCCTTTGATAACCACTATGAGAAAATGTTGAGTTACGCCTAACACCAAAGGCATCTTATTTTTTCTCTTAAATGGTTAAAAAATAATTTCATTGCAGTAATGTTTTTTTTTCTTTTGTTTTTTTGTGTCTGGGCGTTCAGTGTTTTTGCCACATAGCTATTGTAATCGTAATTCTACAATAAATAGATGCATTTTCCCCATACATTATCATAGTATATACCCACCAAACAAAAAGGTTGAAACTGCATATAATGACCTGAGTCTGCCTAGATCAACGGGTGCTGTGCTTCACACTGATTTAATTTATTTATTTTTATTATTTAGAGATTAATCTATTTATTTGTCGTTATTGTCCAACGATATGCAGACAGAAACACATACTGAGAGTTAAATATTCGTCAACCATGGAAGCTAGACAAGTGCATATATATGAATAGTCTGAACCCAAACACTTGCTCATCATTGCATCATCGGTGGCCTCTCCTATCTTGCTAGAGACATGGGACTTTAGTCAATTATTCTTTAGAAATGGCAATTTGTCTAATTATTGGAGTTGGACTTCAGACGATTGCTCTCAGCTGCATAATTGGTCTTAATAGCTACGAAAAATCCTTGGGTTTTGATGGCGAGACCACGGCAATTGGCCACTAGGAAGTATCGCACGCAACTAAAAAAGAGCAAAATAACCAAGCGGGATGCTTTCTTTATATGCATTATTGAACACTGAAGTGGATTTGGCTAGTGTCAAAAGGAAGATGTGATTAGAAAATCAGGCACTCTTGACTAAAATATTGTTCGAGGAAGGTATTTGTAGGCAGAAAATATATTCTCCACTTGGGATTACTACTAGTTAACGCATGGACAAAGCTGGGTTCCAGCTTAACCTAGTAATAACACATAAAACGACTGTCTTTGTCAGATTTGGAAATCAGTGTAAGAACTCATCGTGCCATTGCCTTGTAAAGCATTCCCAGGAGGCCTGGAATAGAGATTCAGTATTCCAATTCTGCTTGTGAAATATTTATCTCCATCAAGTTAATTAGTTTTAGATAGATTGAAGCTAATTTATGGGCATGTTTATCATTGCTGTGCTATACTGCGATCGATGGTGTTGCTGTGTTGTAACTTGTAAGGTGAAATCAGTTTCTGTAACAAATTAATGTTAAAGAATTACTTTATTCTAAATTTTTTTTTAGATAAAAGCTATTTAAATTTAAAATTTAAATAAATAAAAAATTTAAAATTTATATAATTCCACATATTCCAACTCATGACCGCTTGGTCTATAAGATTTTGATATCATGTCAAATAATTATCTCTATCTAAAATTTAAGTTGTTAAGTTCCAAAATATAATTTATAATTATTATCTTTACCATAATAATCAAGTATTTTGACTTTATAATACATAATTAATTAATCTTGTGTACATCATCAATTAAGTATAAAAATAAACGGGTGTTATCTGGATTGATTTTTGTGTTCTTCTAATTTTTTTTACTGCAACTTCACACTCTTTTTTGTGTTGATTTTAAGTTTCTTTACTGTTATTTTATTATGTAAAAATTCTTTTATCATAACGCCGTGAGTTTGTGCGTGCACATGGTACCTTCATGTTAGAGTAGCTCTTCTATTTTCGAAAATTATGTAATTAACTAAAGAAACGAGGAAAAACATGTAAAAATAATCTACTTTAATTAATTAGGTTATTTTTTCTCTCAGACAACTTGCTCTATTTTAACCATTTAATCTTTACATCAAACAAGAAAAATTAAAAAAATGGAAGAGTTGTTGGATTGGAGTATTATGACAGAAAGGTGTCCCATATACATGCGAGCTAGCATCATGTAAATGGAGGAATTCATTCAGCACAATAAGAAGAAGAAGAGGAGTGGAGGGACTCAATCGGTATGAAAAAGTGTAGGAGGTTCCAGTAAAGAAAATTAAAATAATCTACAGATAAAACTCCAAAATAAATAGTTATACCGACAAGCTAATCACATAATTGACAGAAAACTTAAATTCATACAGATCACACCACTTTTACATTGGAAGTTGAAACTTAAAGTAATTCTGCGAATGAAGCCAACGGAATCTAAATATATTGCCTGCCTCTGTGATGTTTGAGAACGCGGTGTAAGTATTTTTTAAAATATTTAATTTTTATATGTGTGTTTTGGATTGTTTTGATGCGTTGATTTTAAAAATAATTTTTTTAAAATAAAATAATATTATTTTGATGTATTTCGGTATGAAAAATATTTTGAAAAGCAACCGCAACCACAACCATACTCCCAAACAGATTTTAAACAAATTATTAGAATTTAAAAGGGCCATGTGATAAATATGCAAGGGTGATATTAAAATGAGGTGAAAGAAATAGAGCCAATAGGTAAATTTCTTATAAGGTGTCTCTTTGAATTAACCTGAAAAGTAGGGATGAAATCTCACCTTTAAATAGTTTTGGAGGACTGCAACATCCTCAGAATATAACGCAGCTCGCGGTGCCTCTGCCTCTGCTCTTGAAGGGAATGTTAAAACTTTTCACTTCCACGCGCATTTCAAGTCTCCCAATTCCTAATAAAATTTAAATTATTTTTTTCTAAATAAAACTAATTAAGCGTGGATATATTGATTTTTTAAATTAATCAATAACAAGATTCAACCCACATCCCTTGTATGACTGAGTCTTTCTTCCTCGTCGCCTGAACTAAGAACCTAAGAACACATGAACGCCACAACTCTGGACGCTTGCATCAAGAGAGCGGGTTGTTCCGTTCTAATTTTGTGATAAAATAATAACTGACATGCTCAATAAATTATTGAAACCTACAGCAATAATACACACAACAGGGCTATATCACGAATGTGACCACATAGTGGCCATAGTTTAACATTTTAATACATGCAAGCTGTTGATACATGCAGGCTGTTGAGCTTTGGGTATGATAAGTTGCAGAAAACGTAGATTTGAATCTTCCGATTTTATTATAATTTTTTTCAAATTAATTGAGTGCATGATTATGAGTGGATTATACATGTATACTTTTCTTAATAACATATGAAAGGAAATTAGAAGAATTAATTCAAGACCCTTTTTCTGGTCTTTTAGAAATCAAAGGGAAAAAAAGGAGACAAGAAAAGGATCCGATCAAAATCCGTACTTGCAATTTTGTTGAAGGAGAGGGAACTGAGATGAAGAGAAAAGAAAGAGAATTTTCACTTTTTGTCCACCGTTTTTTCTCGTACAAGTTGGAAAATTTGAACTTTTTTTTAAAAAAAAAGCTTAAGAAAAAACTTCCCTGCCACCTCATATACAGGACAGAAATCTAGTGCCTACAGATTCGTCAATCGTGAAATATATTTTATTCGATTTTCACTCTTGTTTTTCACCCTGGCACGGAAGACGAAAGCTGATTTTCAACTGAGGCAGCAATTTTTCTCGACAACGAAAAGTGGAAGATGTTCGGTTTCCTTGCCATGTTCCTGATTTAGCGGGAATGTGTAATGAACTTGGTAAGTAAGGGAAAAGTTCCTGGAATTTTTATTATAGCTTTTCTTGGACCTGAATCTTCTAGGTTGAACAAAAAAAAATTGAAGAAATTGAAATAACAACTGAAATAAAATATCCTAAAGAACTTAAATTGAAAAAATAGTGTAAAGTTGATAAACCCTAATCTAGATTTTTGGGCAGCTTCGAGGTAGCCCGGGCCTCCTGGGTGAATGAGATTTACTTCAAAGCAATTTCCTCCTTTTGATGCCCCCTTCCTCCCTCTTTTATTGTAATTCTCGGTTAGTTGAGAATTAAGAATAATAGATAGAATTGACAGCTGTTTTATTTATTTGTGTTGTATTTGGATTCCTTTTCTACTCCCAAACGGTGCCGTTTGCTTTTGAACTTACTCTCTTGCCAGCTGTCAGCCGCAGGAGCTTCTTCATCTCAACCCTCCACGTAAGTGCTTCTTGTCCAATCTTGACTATACACGTGCTTACCTTATCTCTTTGCTGCAGGTAAGTCTTCTCCAACACACCTCTTTCATTTCTTCCCCGGCTTTATCTTGGTCTTGCTCCTTTAGGCCTAACAATACAGAATAAGAAAATATAAATATAAAAATAAATAAAATTCTTAGATCGAACAAGAAGAAATAAAAACAACCAAGGATAGTATTTATTTTCCCCAAAAGCTCTTATAGTAATCTCCCGACGTTGAAGTATTGAATTCAAACTTCAGCAAAAAAATATCATTTACCATAAATATCTTTTTACGTGTGGTGGTCCATATCATGAACCCCTAATACCTTTGTATGACCCTTCCCACCATGAATTCATAACGTGACACTTTTATGTGGCTTGTCTCATTGTGAATCCTTAATACAACACCTTTGCACAGGCCACTCCATCATGGATTTCACCACTAGTCTTTTAAAAAACAACAGCATACTAGTTTTTAAACATTTATTTTACAATAAAGAATCTCTTCATCACTTCCCCACACAAAAATATCATGTTTTGTGATCTTTTATAGTGATGATTATTTATCAACACACAACAATTAACCATCATCAAATGTTGATATCTGATAACAACAAATATAGATAAGAGTGAAGGACAATAAAGTTTGTTATAAATTAACATCCTCAAAGACAAAGAATATCATAACCATGTTGAGACTCAAATTATTCAACTTTTATCAATCCAAATCTCACTTGTCAAAATGCTATTGCAATTATCTATATAGGAAAAAACTATAAAACCCTACTAATGTAAAATAGAATAATATAAAATAGAATAACAATTCCCTTCAAATAAAAAAAACTAGAAAAACCTAATAATTTAAAAAAATCAAAGTGACGTGTAAAATCATATGATTTTACACGTCAACATGTATTTAACATATAAAAATCAAACTAGAAACTCAAGAACCAGCAAAATTAGACTCAATTCATGTAGAATCGACAAACTGATAAAAATCATGCAAAATCATAATTTTATCACTAATTTTACAAGTTTAATTAAATTATAAATACTCCCCTTTCAGCTCACCTTTCTCTCAAATTAAAACAAAAAAACCCCAGTCCGCTACTCTCTCTCTCTCAAAAACACCTTTTTTTACTTTTTACTTTTACTTTGTCTCCTTCACATTCCTCTTTGTTTCATGTTTGTTGGAATAGATGTTAAATTGCACTCCCAGGTGAATCAAGAACCACAACATCACAACGAAAACTAACTCTCAGCCACGAGTCCACTCCTGAAAACTGGTTGCAACCCGCCCTCCCCTGACCAGCTCAAGGGAGTGGAAAGAAAGGTGCATGCATGATATGAATAATTGTGCACCTAATTTATTTTTCTCTATTATAATCAGTCACTTTATGATTCGATAATTCACATATTTGGAAACCCATATTGTATGCGTACTAATTTCATTATATACGTATACATAAATAGTAAGTACTAGTTATCATGTGATTTTTTTAAAGTCACTAATAATTCATAATGATCATAATTATTCTCAATTATTATCATGTTGCTTTCCTTTTCCTTTTCCTTTTCTTTTTGTTTCTTTCATATCAATGTTTTCGTGTTGATTAATAACAGTGACATGGAATATTAATATTTGCTAAAGTTTGATGGTGTATGGTTGCTTAATTTTATTCTAATGTTTGTGTGTGTGTGTGTGTGTATACACTAATTAAATGGGAAACACAAAATAGAGTTTAATTCCAGAAAGCCATGAGAATAATTGCATGATATCAATTCTTGAATTTAATTTCCATGGATCGTTATCCTAGTACGTACGTAGAAAGATACGATATTCGTGTTGAAGACTATTTGTTTTACAATTAACTCTAAAGATTTAAAGCAGATGTTATAATACATGGTGGTTTTTGGATACAACTGCCGCTTGGTAGGTTTTTTTTTTTTTTTAAGCTGTTTAGGAATATAGTTGCGGTTATTTTTTAAAGTGTTTTTTGTACTGAAATATATCAAAATAATATATTTTTTATTTTTTAAATCAGCGCATCAAAATGATTCAAAACATATAAAAAAATTAAATTTTTTAAGAACGCGATTTACACCGAATTCCCAAGCATTCTCTTAATCATACAAAATACTCCTATATTTAATGGCTACAAATATTTTTTTATAGCTTAAAATCAATCAAATTCAAATGAATAAAACTTGAAATTATGTTATATTATTATTTATTATTTGCTATTTAACTAAAATTTTTTATATAATTAGACAATTTGAGTTTATGTTATATTTTTTATATTATGATATTATTTTTTTTTTACAACCATGATCACCACCATAACCCATCGTCTTCGCAAGTCCAACTTAACACCTCCACAGCCACCACTCACAATTCCAGGACCATCCTTATTAAAATCACTAGCTACCGCCAAAAATCATGAACAAAGTCATCCTCGATTTTTGTTTTAACCAAAATAGCATAAAAGAACCCATGAACTTCAAAGAAAAATCCAAAATAAAAAAAAGAGTAAATACTGAAGATGGAATTAAAATAACCCCTTGGATCACCATCTAACCATCAATTTAAGGATTCTAATGGAATATGATTTCTATTTGTAAGGGTATATAGTAGCGAGGATGCACCGTTCAAAATACACGGGATAATTTTAATAATCTATCAAAAAAGAAATAATAATTACTACCACTATGTCCTCGCTTTCCTCTTTCCATGGTCCCTCAAAGGAGTAAAATAAATAAATAATAATCACCATGCTTTCTCTGGTTCCTCAATGGAGTCATAAATGAGTAGATAAATAAATAAAATACTCTCTGATTGCTTATAACACCACTGCAGCAGTATTTGTTTTGTCTTCTCCTCTTTTATCTTTTCCATCCATCATCCATCATCCATCATCCATCATCCATCCCTTTCACTCTATTACACGCATACATGCGCACCCTTTCTCCTTTTGTTTGTTTTTTCGAGAGGCGTCCAATCCTAATAATCAATACCAGTAGAGAAATAGAAGCACAGAGCCCCTTAAGAGGCTGTATCTGATCCATGAACCCACAGATTTCAGTTTTTCCATTAAAAAACCGTCTCAACTGTCGCCGTCTGATTTCCTCTCTCCGTCGATCGCCACCGTCTACTCTCTCCTCGATCTCTTTTTCTCCTTTTCATTCCCCTTTTCTTTGCTCTTGCTGCCTCTAACCCCACCTCACTCACTTACCAACAGTCTCGGTGCTCTATCGATCTGATGCAACTGTCATGATCCGATTGGCTCGATTCCCGTCCCAAAATCGCTTAAATCACCAGCTACTTTGCTCTGCATCCCGCTAATATCACCACCTAGCGATTTTAGTAACTTTATCTTCCATGTCTCTCTTTTTTTTAAGTTAAGTGAGCTCAACGTTTTTTATTTTTATGTGAGGTTTCAGTCATGCTTAGTTCTTTTTTCTTGAGTTCAAAATTGCAGGATTTGAATTTATTTTTTTTGGTTTTAGATCGGATAGTAAAAGTGTTAATCAATGAGTTTTAATAGAAAACTCTCAAATCTATGAGGTACTCTATAGTAACTTCAGATTTGTTTTCTTATTCCCATTTTTGATTACTCAGTTTATTTTATATAGTATAAGCTTAAAATCTGTAAATTACGAATTCCCTTTAACAAATCAAGTCTCCTATCTTTTTGGCGTTCTGTTTTTTTCCTTCTTTCTTTTCTTTTTTTTTTTAAAAAATTTCAATGGAAGAAATTCAGAACAGAAAAATGAATAACTTGAATTGTAGCGGAGGCGGGGTTGGAGGAGGGATGTCCGACGTCGTACTAGAATGCGTGATGCCATACATACACGACCCTCGGGACCGCGACGCCGTTTCGTTAGTTTGCCGGAGATGGTACGAGCTAGATGCGCTAACACGAAAGCACGTGACAATAGCTTTATGTTACAGTACAAGTCCAGATCGATTACAACGTCGTTTTAAGCACCTCGAATCATTAAAGATGAAAGGGAAGCCACGGGCTGCTATGTTTTTTAATCTGATACCGGACGATTGGGGAGGGTTTGTGACTCCATGGATTAATGAAATAGCGGAGAGTTTTAATTGCTTGAAATCGCTTCATTTTAGGAGGATGATTGTTAAAGATTCGGATCTAGAGTTGCTGGCTAGTTCTAGAGGGAAAGTTTTGCAGGTTTTGAAGCTTGACAAGTGCTCTGGGTTTTCCACTGATGGCCTTTCGCACATCGGTCGCTCTTGCAGGTAATTCTATTTTGGGCCTTTTCAGGATCGGGTTCATTAATTATTAATGGTATTAAGATTTTATGTGCGCCTAATACTGCAAGTATATTTAATGTTACTGTTAATGAACAAGCCGTGACTGTTTTTCAAGAGTTGTGGTTTTTTTGCCCTTTGGTTTGGTTGGAACATTGAACAGCTATGCTCTGTTTAACAAACCATGAATGCGTGATTTTAAGGAAATTTATAAAATGCTTATATGAATTGGTTATTTGCGTGATGTGGAGAATTGAAGGTTTATATAACGAAATTCATTATGTTTGTAAACTTGACTATCTGGGTAGTTTTGTTTTTGAACATGTTGAATGTTTACTTGATAACTGCAATCCATATAACATTGGCCAGAGTGAGTTTGTTCCAGATTCAATGTCCTCATGCCCGTATTCCAACTTGCATGGCTTTGTTTTCTCAGGATTGTAAATAAAGTAGAATCAACAAGTCAATTGTTTATAATGGACTTTCTGATTTGTATAAGTTATAACACGATGAGGTTGGCTGTGGCTTGTGATGAAGGAAAATAAAATACCAGAGCAATGGAGTAAGAGCTGGATGATCTTTTAATGTTTCCTACATGGTCTGGATCCTGTTGCAGTGACACTAATGCTTTAAGTCCTCCAGGAGCATGCTCTGCTTGTATTCTTGTTATTTGAGGCATTATTAATCATAATTCCAACCAGCCTCCCCCTCCCTTTTCCATTGCCTTTGGGTTCGGGGATCTTAACATATCGATTATGATGCATTTAATTTATTGTTATTATGTGTTTCTTCAGGCAATTGAGAACATTATTTTTGGAAGAGAGTGCAATAGCTTATGAGAAAGATGGTGACTGGCTCCATGAGCTCGCTACAAACAACACAGTTCTCGAGACTCTAAATTTTTACATGACGGATCTTACCAAAGTCAGATTGGAAGATCTTGAGCTTCTTGCCAAGAACTGTCGTTCATTAGTATCTGTGAAGATTAGCGACTGTGAAATCTTGGAACTTGTTGATTTCTTTCGTGCTGCATCTGCTATAGAAGAATTTTGTGGAGGTTCCTTCAATGAGCCAGATCAACCAGGGAAGTACTCTGCTGTTGTATTCCCCCCAAAATTATGCCGTTTGGGTCTCAGCTATATGGAGAAGAATGTAATGTCAATAGTGTTCCCTTTTGCATCCCTGCTCAAAAAGTTGGATCTCCTCTATGTGTTGCTTGGCACGGAAGATCATTGTGTTTTAGTCCAAAGGTGCCCCAACCTAGAAGTTCTTGAGGTACAGTCAGATGTGTTTCAACTCTTTGTTACCTTTAATTGCTGTCTTCATTCATAATTTGTCTGGAATCATGTCTTCATTTTACCATCCCCTTTCTGCGATGGCTTTGTCCCTTAGAAAACAGCTTTCTCAATTAGGCTTCTGTTTCCTCTTCTTTGTATTCTTGATCCTCCAGAATCTGTTGTTTCTTATTTATTCATCAAATAAATGTGTGGATTAGGCTGGTTGCATTCTAGAAATAACATGACCACTTTATCTTAGTCTTAATCAAACTACCCCTCTTCAATTCAAAAGTATGAGGAGAAAATAACTTAGGAAGGAATTTTGATTTGTTTAGAAATATAATATCATAATTGCCCATGATAAAATTGTAGGTTGAAAGAAGCTAACGTGACCCGTCAAGTTATCTGTAACATAAAGTAGATCTTAACTCGATTCTATATTTTCTTATTAACATTTTTAATGTGGATTTTTTTTTTCCTGAAGAACATCTAATGCCAGAATTTTCCCTTTGTGCTTCTAGCATGATTTTGAACTTCTCTTTGGTTTGAAGGAATCCTGTGTTAATTGTGCAAGAAAGAGATTTGAAGTTCTTTCGAATGATGAGAATAAACCAAATTTATTACTGAAAAAGGGGGATTCTTATACTCTGTTGCATGCTGAACTTTATTAGGGATTTGTGCATGTATTTTAAGTTTATACACTTAACCTTGCCTTTTAAATTGGCAGACAAGAAATGTTATTGGAGATAGAGGGCTGGAAGCTCTTGCCCAGAGTTGTAAGCGACTAAAGAGGCTTAGAATAGAGCGTGGTGCTGATGAGCAGGAAATGGAGGATGTAGATGGCCGGGTATCACAAAGAGGACTAATCGCCTTAGCTCAGGGCTGCCTAGAGCTTGAGTACATAGCTGTTTATGTTTCTGATATTAGCAATGCAGCTCTGGAACATATGGGTGCATACTCAAAGAACCTCAATGATTTTCGCCTGGTCTTACTTGAGCAAGAAGATAGGATTACAGATCTGCCACTTGACAATGGAGTCCGAGCTCTATTGAGGGGCTGTGAAAAGCTCCAAAGGTTCGGTCTGTATCTCCGATCAGGGGGTTTGACTGATGTAGGTCTTGGATATATTGGACAGTACAGCAGACATGTGAGATGGATGATTCTGGGTAGCGTCGGGGAATCTGACGAGGGGCTTTTGGCATTTTCTATGGGCTGTCCTAGTCTGCAAAAACTTGAAATGAGGGCCTGTTGCTTCACCGAGCGTGCACTGGCTAGAGCTGCCTTGCAACTGACTTCTCTGAGGTACTTGTGGGTGCATGGTTATAGAGAAACCTCTAATGGTCATCGTGATCTTTTAACAATGGTTCGCCCATTTTGGAACATTGAATTGATTCCTTCTAGAAGGTTCGCGACGGTTAATAACGCAGGAGAAGATATTGTGTCTGAGAATCCAGCCCACATACTTGCATATTACTCCCTTGCTGGACCAAGAACAGACTTTCCAGATACTGTGATACCACTGGATCCAGCTAGGGTAGATGCTGCGTAGAGCTGTATATGAAGTCGATGTCCTTGTCATTTTACTGCCACGTGCTGTTCATAGATTTATCCTTCCTTTTGCCATTTGGGTAAAGAGTGTTTGAGTTTAATTTTAAATTTCTATTTTATCTGGACCCTTGTCCTGTAATAAGTTGCTTTCCCATCTGTAATTTAGCACTTCCACTCGCCTTTTTTCTGCCGCCTGGGGCAATTAGCTTAAGGTTTAACCGTTTGGTGACTTTGTATTTCACCTGCTTCAATGTTGGAAATATTGCTGTTACCGGGTAGAATTTTGGGATGTTTCCTATTGACAAATACACGGATTTTCACTTGTATTATTGTTTCAAATTTCTGCTCGGCGTGCTTTGAGAAATGCTCTACTCGAGCTAATCCCTGTAAAAGAATCACCACACCCACACGGGTTTGTCAGGTGTGTTGTGTAAAAGAAGAATGAGTGGGCATTTGCTGTTCGTTCGTGACCATGCACGGGCAACATGGTTTGCTAGTGCTTTGGGATGTGTACTCCACAAATGGCACGTTTTGGCAGCTTCAAAGATTGGTGGCTTGAGATGGGTATCTCAGACGTACGGAAGCTAGGCGCCTGTGTGACAGAATGAACTCAAATTAATACAAAACGAACAGTTGTCTTCTCTTTTCGGAAGAGTCGGAATCTACAGCGAGTGGCAGGGAGCGGAGCTAGATACGTCTCCGGGAAACAACAGGTCACACCTTCAACAAATTTTAGGGCTTCTAACACAGATTAATAAATTTTTTGAGAAAATAACACAGTTAACAACAAGTCAAACAAGTGCTCTCTCGTCAATTAACTCTTTATAATTATTTTCTTGCTTAGCTTTATCTAGTTTTTTATGTCGTGAGATTCCAAGCTTTTTTTTTATTTAATTTTTTATTTTATTGATAACCTTTCCAACCTTCTTTCTTTCTTTAAGGATATCAACCTTTATAAATTTGTTGTTCGTATAAAATCAATAAATACACAAAATACCCTTAAAAAAATTGAATCAAGTTATAATAGCAGCCCGTCTTGCTTTGTCGACTGTGGTTTTTATCCAAGTGATCAAGGAGCGGACAAATGATCCATTTCATCTTATTTGAGAAATTCATTTTTAAATATAAAATTATTATCACTAATATTCACGTAAATTGCTAGCTAGATTGGTTACCGTGTCTTTTTTCTAATTTGTATTTCACAACACAATGAGAAATAAATTCCGTAAACTAACAATCATCTTTTAACTGTTTATGTTTAGCGTCAGCGAGAAATAAATTATCATTAGTGGTACGATGAACTGAACTAACAATCGCCAGGGTATCTTACTGAAAAGAATGTTAACGTTAGAATAGATCTGACTTTCTAGGAACTTGCTGTACCATAATTATGTGTTCCTACGCAAGCGGTCCACTTTGCTAATTACTATGGAGTTAATTCAAACTTAAAAGGTTGTAGTAACTAGAACCAAGGCTTATAGCTGGAGGGCCTTTTTTTTTTTTTTGGGGGGGGGGGTTTTGCTGGGCCAGTTTGGCAATGTTCCTTTTGGGCAAAAATATGAGTCATGGTGGGCCAAAACGAATAATATCTCTTACAGGGTGGCCCAGATCTTTGACAAAACCTCCTCCAATAGGATTTGGATCCTTTTACGGCAAATAAGATTATAGGATGTAGGAAGATCATCTATCTATTTATCCATCGTGGTTTTAGGGGAGATGCTTCTCCAATCTCTCCCAATTAATCAGTGAATGCTCGTTTTCAATATGATGGGCTCGGGACTTATACTCCAGATCAGTTGGCCCATCTCACTGAATACAAGCCAATGTTCATGATAGATACATGTTCAGAATCCTAATAGGTCAACAAGCTTTTCCGAGCATCCAGGATCCAAGTACAAATCACCTTTTTTCTGGCCTTGTAAATATGAAGTGGCTTATTTTTATGTTGGATATGAAAAGGACGACCCAGTTCTCTAAAAACCCTAGTTAACCCATTAAGTTAACGATTCGTGTTTAGACGGTATTAGACAGTACTGAGAGCATTCACAAAGCTCAATAAGATAACATGTTATGCAACATGAAAGTATAGTTTAATTGGTCATAATTTAATTTTTTAGAAGTTATTATAAATCTTAAAATTATTGGAAATTTACATATTTATTAATTTCAGGTTATTAGATGATTAGTTAAAATACATGTAAGTAGATTGAATACCATAATTAACAAAAAAAAAAAAAAAAAAAGAAGAAGAAAAGAAGATAACACGCTATGTATAAAACTCACCATGACTTTTGGGAAAGCTCAAGCTATCATTCATCCTGAATAATACCTAAACTATTCCACCTGCTCTCCACGTAATTGATATCGAGCATCTCACATGTTTTTATGTTGTAACTGAGTTTATAAAATAGTGTTATGATATGTTCAGGTGAATGATCCTTGTGACATCATCATTTATACTCAACAGTAGATTACAAGCTATTAAGAATTATTATCCCAAACGACGGTCCGTGAAACAGGTATTGTAGTGTTTTCTCCTCTCTCCCCCCCATGTTTCCATTCAAATTAGTGTGACCCATGCCTATATTAATGTCTATGAACCATAAGTAAAAAATTCAAACTTCTTAGCCCACTTCTCTTCTCCTTCAACATTTAATCATCTTTTTCCTGACGTCTTCGCATAAACACACGCACAATACATTTTTAAAAAATCTTCTCTTCCATTACAATGCTAACTTAAGCATTGAAAAGTTCTTTAAACTAAACAAATGACTTGTTTGATAGGTGTGAGATTTTTCATAAGCCCCGTCACAATACCTTTACCTTTATGTTCTGTCTTGGCCCTTTAGAATGTGATATTTTGGAAGATTTAGTGATGGAACCGTGTATGCTATCTGGCAAAATAATGAGAAGCCATGTGCTGGTATTTTAACTAGAAAGTTCGATTCCGGAAACACCGAAAGATCATTATTGGACTCGAGCACTGTGGACTCTGCAGGTCCAAGGCAAGGCCGAAGAGTACTATGCAGAGAGAGGCTATAGTTAGGAGAAAGGGACTGCTCAGAATCAAAGAGATCATTGTGCGGTTAATATTGCAGGAAAAATAAAGGCGAAAAACTGAAGAAGACGAAGTGACAAGTGTTGACATTCAAGGAGCAGCTGTTGGAAAAACTTTGTCAATCACGAAGAAGATTGATTTTAGAAGAGATCCAAGACAAGCCATGTGTGAAACTAGAAGTGTCGTTATAACTAGTGAATTGAGTTACTATAACTAAAGTAACGGCATATCATCATTGGACTTTCCTTTTCCATGGAAAGTTGAAGTTACACTAGTGGGTGACTTTCATGGAGATGAAGTCAAAATTGATCAACACCAACAAAACTTGTCGAGTCACTTCAGTCTTCATACCATACTTCCATTTATTTTATCTCTTGTGCTGATCCCATCAAATGACCAACTCCACGATATGAGCTCAACTGGAGAGGAAAAAAAAATTGCCCTCTGTGTTTACAACTTGTACTGATCAGTAACATTATCTTTACCCTTGTTTATCCCGTTTGGAAGATCTTATACCAAGGTTTTTTTAGAGAGAATCACCGTTAAAATATTTCAGGCCAATATTGTGGTGGAACCTAAACCATGCCTTTTGCTAGATGCATGTCACGACAAACTGAATACAAACATGACCTATGCGTAGCTAATTCAAAATGATTCGAAGAAAGAGTGACCGACATATTATTAAAAGTTTCTATCTTTATTAAAAAAAAAAAAAGAAAGGAAAGGCGACTTAGGGATCTAAACGAAGAATAAAAAAAATAATCTTTTGGTTTTTCTATTCTGATTTTGTAATTTAAATGGAATAGTTAGATGAAGAGTCAAAATGATTTCTTGTCAAAGAAAATCCATTTCTACATGAAACATTAAAATATATCATTTAAAAATTCATTCATTCTTTCATCAATTAAATTTTTCTCAATAGCTTTTCTTAAAAATAAAAAAATATTAATATTAAATATATTAAAATACAAATAAATTGTTAAAATACATTCTTTTATATAAAAAAAGCATATTTATATCATTCAAAAAAACCATATTAACAATTTATTAGCTTTTATAAATGGTTTTTGCCTTGCGGTTTTCATTTTTAAACCTATTGAAGATAGAATTGAGGGGCTAGTGCTTTCTTATGCAACTTGCAGAGAAGATTATTATGAAAGTTGATTGCTTTGTCATTTACTGAGAAAGGTTAATAAAAATGACCGTACTGCTCGTGTTGCTTAGGAGCTTTTAATACCCATTATGTGGATAATTAAGAAATCGATAAATATACACAGGTGGGCTTGCACTAGGCTTCTAATGATTGTTTCAGCAGCACAATGGTAGCAGAACCCACAATGGCAACATATACAAAACAAGCACAGTGACAGAATATTATATAACCTTATTTATAATCTTGGATAGACAAACTTTGTGAGATAATGTTTATCAAGCAGTAACCTTTTCTGAAGGAC
>Ga0325414_1000418_pt1 | contig 34046 bp, 14 predicted proteins | sample PopdelMetagenome_8_FD_206183 | JGI IMG/M metagenome (GOLD analysis project Ga0325414, IMG submission 206183) | Populus deltoides microbial communities from Bellville, Georgia, United States - Leaf-PdKOR-R3 | ecosystem: Host-associated > Plants > Phyllosphere > Phylloplane/Leaf | place: USA... | reverse complement strand
CATTAACTCATGTAGAGTTTATATAGTTATATGTAATTAAATATAATAAAATAAATTATAAAAAATATGCTTGGTTATTTTCTTTTATTAGATGTTTGAAATAATTTTTTAATTGCTTAAAGTTGTTCAAATACTTGATCTTTTTTTTTATTGATTATGAAATAATTAATAATATTTAACTTTATTTTTTTTAACAAATTTGACATAAAAGTGGTTTTTTTTTATTACATTACTGTAAACTCAACCTTCATCCTATTCATTTTTTTTAGTTTTTTAATATTATATTATCTCTTTTGTGATTAAAAATATTTTTTTAAAAAATTAAAAATATGACACTATCATCTTATTAACATATCATGTATCCCATGTTTACATTCATCGGATGTATGCTCGAGAGACAGACAAGAGATAACCCACGTAAAATTGGTAGAGCCACTTGTTAAAAGGAAAAAAAAAAAAATTCAGTAGAATAACATATTGAATTATCTATTGGTGCATTAACTCCCCGAAAATAGAAAGAGAATGATATTTAGAATTACCTAAGTTTTTTTTTTTTTCATATAACCATTCACGTTATATTAATTTTAAGGAGTTGACTTTATTATTAAAATGATATTATTTTTTTTCTTGATTTGTTGGCTTCGAATTTTAAGAATAGTATTTGAAAAAAAACTTTTAAATATATCAAATGAATACGAATTAAGTTCATCCAAGAATATATCCTTTACCATCCAACAAAAAATATAATACTAACTGCATGTCATTACTAAAGAAAAAACAAAAAGGTTCAACTGTTATATTGTGGACTATATTGTATATTGCTATAGTATAATGATGTTATTGCCTTAAAAAATGCTAATGAAGTGATGTATGGAGGTAAAATAGTCTTTTTACAAGATTTAATTGACATTATCAAATTGGATAGGAGTAAATCGGTTTTCTTATTTTTGTAGCACAATAGAATGATTTAATTACATTTAAAAGTAGAAAAAAATCAAATTATCGGGCATGGACATTTTAATCTTTTGACATCTTGATTGCATATTGAAATTACTGAATTATCCTTAAAAGAAAAAAAGTTAAAACTAACATTTAGGGTATTTTCATCGTTTGATTGTGGTTATTTTTGCTATAATCAATCCGAATAAGGGGTGATTTAGTTTTTTTAAATAAATATAAATATAATTAAAAATATAAAAGTGGTTGGAACGTGCGTAGCATACGGTAGTAAGTGAGAGGTATGCGGTGCCTCTTGGCCGTCAAATGCCACCAAACATGTTGGAATGGTTGCATCATCCTCTTCCCAGTAGTCAAACGTGTGTGAACACAGGGGAAGAGGTTAGGCTTTGATGACCTTTTTTTTTTCTTTTCCTCCCTCTTTTCTCTCTCATCGTCTTGGATTTGGTGTCATCTCTCTCAAAAATCAAATATGATTTCATGTCATTTTATATTTATGTCAATTTTGGTATTCATTTTTAAAATTTCTATTTATTTTTATTTTAAGGCTTTTTGAGTTTTATTTTTTTTAATTTCATATCTCGGCATTTTATTTCATTTAATTTTTGTATTCAGTTTGTTTCTCATTCTTTTGATTACTATTTGTTTTGTTTTTATTTTTTTAATTTTGGATGATTATGAATTTTGCTTCATAATTTTTTCGTGTTTGCTTTTTATGGAGTAATTCCCGTCTTATGAGTTTAAGAAATTAGCCTAATTTAACTTTGGTTTTTTTAGGTTATTTTTTAAATTGATTTTTTTAAATTTCATTACTCGACATTAGGTTATTAGGTTATTGAACCTTGAGCTTTATGATTTTTTTAGCTTTTTCTTTATGTAGAGTTATCCCAATCTCATATCTCAAGTCGTGGATTAGTTGAGTTAACCTGAATTTACTCCAGTTTTGCCTTTGGTCATTGAGTTTTCTTGAACTTCATTGTTTTATTCAATTTCTTCTTTGTGGGCTTATCCTAGTCTAACAACTAGACTGTAAATTTGACATGCTAACTCAAAGTAATTTTTTTTTAATCATTTTTTAAGATGTCTTTTAGTTCATCCTTCAACATTAACCTGTGTCAACTCAAGTTTTTTTTTAATTAATTTTTTTTTAGTTTTACCTTTCATCATTTAGTTTAGTTGAGAGTTGACCTCCATTATTTTATTCACTTTCTTATGTGTGAGCTTATCATGGTTTCACAATCGAGTTGTGAATTTGACATACTGACTTGAGTAATTTTTTTATTTTATCCTTCAACGTTTACTTTGTTGGTAATTAAGTTTCAGATTTCTTTCATTTTTCTTTTTATGCGATTATTCTATTCTCATTCAATTTTTGCTTTGTTAATAAATAAGATCGTTTTGATCTTTTAAAAAAATTTAGAGAGTATCTTTTCATAATATTTAACAAATATTTATTTTTTTGACCAGTTATTGTTTTATTTTTTTAATAATTATATTATTAAATTAATTGAAATTATTAAATCTATTTAAATAAATGATTTAGGCGTTAAATTTTTCTTGTTCCTTTTAAAATACTATAATTGCTTGGGCATTTTTATTTTTATGTTTTAGAAAAAAATTGATTTGGTTAACGGCGTAAAGCAAGTCATCTCTTTAGTTATTTCTTAATTGATGAAGTTATCAGAAAGCTTAACATGCCATGACATGATTAGGGCCAAATCTTGATCCAAACGAACTACTACTTTGATGTGGCGTTTTTTTTTTGGTTGTATTTAATATTATCATAGTATTTATTTTTTAAATTATTTTTTTATTTGAAAATATATTAAAATAATATTTTATTTTTATTTTTTAAAAAATTATTTTTAATATCAATATATTAAAATAATAAAAAATATTAAAAAATTAATTTAAAATAAAAAAATCTTAAATTTTTTAAAATCACGGTGATATCACAAAAATAAATAATGAGAAAGCTTGCTGCATGAAGTCTAAACATAGAACAGAAAATGAAGATCATTAATCTTATTCACAGGTCAAATTTGCCAGTAGTGTGGTCTGCCAAGTTAAGTTCAGTTAGTTTGTGATTAATGTTAAATGAATGATGATATGTGGATGGTAATGCGCTGACAAATCTTATCCTCTCTTTCCCTCTTCCACTTTGAAAAATACAATTTACCAAACAAAAACAAAGACAACTAAGCTTGCCTCCTCGGCTACAGTTACAGTTCGGATTCCAGTTGCAGTTCCTGCCACTGCCTGGCATTCTTCACTAATAAGCAATAACCAGACCTAAATGGAACTGGTCTCCCTCTTCCCTAGCTATCATCAAAACCCCACTGCCATTCTACTCCGCGAGCCTCTCCTCTCCATTCCCATCACAAGTGATCTATCTCTCTCATTTTATAATTCACTTTTTTTTTATATATGTTTGGATTCTTACTTGCTATGACGACGACGACGACTACTACTACTAATAATAATACCACTAACAAATGCTTACAAAATTTGTTTGAATTGGCAGAGAGGAGGCTGTCCAACGGAAATTCAGGTGCGTTGAAATGTCGCTCCTCACCGTCTTCCTCTGATGATGAGACTACAAAACCAACCCCACTATCTTTGCACCAGGAGGGAAGGAGGGCACTCGTTGCTTCTCTCCTTTCAACTGGTTAGTTCTATTCCATCAATAATATTCTCATATGATGGTTCTTTAATTAATGGTGAGATTTGACGTTCCATTACTTCTTCTTCTTTTAACTGTGACTTAGGTGTTGGGATTTATGTCTGTGATGTGGCCGAGGCTGCTAGCACGAGTAGAAGAGCTGTAAGTTTCTTTCCTTCTATATGGCATATTTTTTGTCTCTTAAGTTATGTATATTTTACTTTCAAATGGGTACTAAAGTTGCACAAATTCTGCAAATCTTTTTGTTCTGTGCAGCTTAGAGCATCAAAAATACCGGAGAGTGACTTCACAACCCTCTCCAATGGTCTGAAGTTAGTACATTAAAGTTTAATTAATGTGAATTCTTTTCTTTGCTCCGGTTTTTACCCTTCCTATCTAATATAGACATTGGAAAATTACCTTTATTTGCTTCTCTCAAATAATTGAATAGCCACTTGTTAGTAAATTCACCAGAAAGCTAGAGCCTATCATGTGATACGATTATGCAAACCTTCATTTTTTTTTCTCTCTCTCTATGCAAGGACAGAGCTACATTGTTAGATTTTGAGAATTCAATATTGAATGATTGTGTCATTAATCGTTTTTTAGTCTCACAGCCTGCCTTTTTACATGCTATTTCATTTGTCAATTTCATACCAAGCATATTTGTCTATATATTTGAAAACAAATCATGCAAATTCTGATAGAGACATTCTTCAGGTACTATGACTTGAAGGTCGGGGGTGGACCTAAGGCCGTGAAGGGATCTCGGGTTGCAGTACGGTTGTGGCCCAGTTAAATTTAATTTTTTGACTAACTGATGTTTAAACTATACCCTATTATATTACACTGATACATCAAATATTAGCACCAACTCTTATGGCTTAATTTCACGTGCTTGTCACAGTACTTGTAGATCACTTGTTTCTTCCCTACATCCTCATCCACATCCATGCTCCCAACTTCTATAGTTTCTATACCTTTATAAGATTATCCAACTTGTACAAACTAGAATTACCTTGCTGATTTTTCAAAACCATTTAAGATGAAGAAGACTTTGATCTCATGATGAACAACCTCATTTCAGAAGAAGGACTGTTCTTCTGTAGCTTCAATAGTACAGCATTATTTTTAGCACATTTACTTTCAGATTTCTAACCGATGGAGACAAGATGTTTAATGCATACTTCAGCATAGAATAATTTGCATGGATGAAAGAAAAACTTAGATAATTTCACTCCTCTTTTAATCTAAATTGCAGAGCCATTATGTTTTTGTGGTCTTTCTGTTACCATGCAGTACATATAGAAATATAGCTGATGTAGTTGCGTTTATTTTAGGTTCACTATGTTGCCAAGTGGAAGGGAATCACGTTTATGACTAGTAGACAGGGACTCGGTGTTGGAGGTGGAACGGTAAGACTAGAGTTGTGCACTTCTTCGGTTATACATCATTCATACGTAACTTTAATCATTCATACATGATTTGACGTATCAACCATCGAGTCTGCAATTTCTTTCCTAAACTTTCTCTGCCTTTTGGCTAATTACATATTCCTTGAATTGTTGCAGCCTTATGGATTTGACGTGGGCCAATCTGAGAGGGGAGCGGTCCTTAAAGGATTAGATCTTGGAGTTGAAGGCATGCGTGTAGGAGGCCAGGTGACTCCTGTTTCTTCCGTATTGTAGCTTTGTTCTATCTTGACAGACTATATGATAAGGCATGCAATAGCTTACATATATCCATAGTTCAGCGTTGAGTAGGTCTTTTCAGCTCTTTAGTTCAAATGCTATCTATTGAAATATAAAATCTATATGTTAGAAAGCGATTCTAGTGCAAAAAAGAAAGAAATTAATGCAGTTTTTTTGCACTCTCATTACCAATAAGCTGAATTTAATAACTGCATGTGGATCACTTTATTATTGATTTCTGCTCTTTAGCATGCGGGGCACCATGGTTATCATGCTTAAAGTTGAACTAACATTCTATATATAGTTATGTTCGCTGAATCTCAACTGAATAATGTTTCTTTTCATGTGCTGATGAATGACTAATTCTTTTTTGGCAGCGTTTGCTAGTAGTTCCTCCTGAGCTAGCATATGGTAGTAAGGGAGTACAAGAAATTCCTCCAAATGCAACCATAGAGGTAAGAAGTTGTCTTTTTTGGTAAAGGGTAAGGATATATTCATGCAAGTGACATCTGGGAAATCTTACGGTCTCCATGTATCTGAAACATAACTTGTAATCCACCATGGCATATTGATGAACAGGGGAGTAGTTTCAACAAATTATAAGAATATGGTGTTTGATTAGCTGTATGATCCATGGGATGCTGTTACAAAATTCCTTGAGTGTCATATTTCTTGCAGTTATTGCATGGCGTGCACCAACTTCAGTCATGACATGCATGTTTCTTGGAGCAGACCATATAGAAGGGAAAGGAAAAGGAATCCTGAAAACTCATGTTCCTTCTTTTGGTTTTAAACAATTAAGATAGGAGGCAAAATTCTTAATCTTTGGCCATCCATGTTTGTAATTTCAGCTTGTTAGGATTTCTTAGATTGGAGCACTGTACATCATCCAAATTTAAAAGCTTGCTCGGTGATTCCTTTGTCGTCAGAGGTCAAACCACAAAGTAGTTCAAGATACTTTGTTGTTGTCTTATGAACGCCCAGGACCCAGCTTCATAGTTTGTCGGTTTTTCCCTTTTGGAGAAATCTTTTACATGAATGCATGAAAATCTTTTAGCTTTGAAATCCATTTCCCGCATCCGAGTTTCTTGAAAATCATTTGATTGTATATACATGAAAAAGAGATGATGTGATTAATTGTACCCTAGCCTTTTGCGCGAGTCTTCGTGTTAATTTGTAAAGTGTAAACCATGATTTCTGCTGAGAATGGCACAAGTAAAGTAAACCTATATCTTTCACTATTTACTTTCATTCACTTGTGTAATTTAAATTTGAAAAATTCTAAATAACCCTTTCAGTGGTTAAAGGCCAGTTCACAAGGGCCGTATCTTCATCTCCTCTGTTTTGTTCCTTCGTTTCAGTTTATTCTTTCATCTGATCACCTAGTGCTTTGAATATTACTTTTTAAAACTCTCAAGAAAGCCAGGTGAATGCTGTGATCAATTCTTCCACCAAGTCTTCTGAATATAGAAGAGATTAATCAAACCACATCACGACAGGCTTCCATCATATAGCAAGAGATTCTTTTGAATGATACAAACTGGACTGTTGTCGGTTCAAGAACTTGATTTCTATGGTAGTGGCTTTTACATTGTAGAGAGAGTTTCTCGTTTCTGAAATTGCTCAAGGTGGAAAATCAAAAGAAAGGGCTATCTATTCCATATGATTTGCCATCAAGTTCTTAGTCTTATTCTATTTCTTTCCACACAAGCACAATTTATTTAACTGATCTGTCTGTTTGCATTAAATATATAGACATGGAATTTAACTTGCCACTTTCTTTGTTGAATCTGCAGTTGGATGTTGAACTGCTGGCCATCAAGCAAAGCCCTTTTGGGTAAGTGATGGCAGCCCACCCAGTGCACAGCGATTTTGATATTTCTTTGGCAGTTAGTCTTACTCGTTGGTTTGGTATGCAGGTCTCCTGTAAAAGTTATTGAAGGTTAATGCATATATTGCTTGGCATGCTGGTTGTTCATGCTTTGAGCTTTTCTATAGACCAGAGTGCTTCTGCACTTCGCCTCAAAGAGAACTGAATCTGCTGGCATTAACTGGTAAAAATACGTCATCAGCATAGCCATAAACTGAATCTGCTGGATAACTTGTATAAATCCTACTCTCCATCGTATCTTCTCGTTGTGTTCTTTTTTTTATTGTTTTGTTCTCCCAGCAAGTTGCTTGTGCTATTGGGTATGCAAATGTTAGGATGCTTACAATTTTTTTTATATGTATGGCAAGGCAATGTTTACATATCATCAATGTTATGCTCTTGCTTATATGTTATATTAATTTTGTTTATATAAACATATTTATTTTTAATAAATATTTTATTTATTTTTAACATTTATCAAATATTTTATTAATGAATCTAAAGTAAAGATAAAGTTTCTGAGACAAAAATGCTTTGCAAAAAAAAAATAAAAATATAGTCATTATAATTATGATTTTTCTATTGCATCAAAACTTTATTCCTAAATATTCATAGTCAACACTCTATTAAAACTGGACATTAATTAGAGTTGTTGAGACTAGTGTATAATATGTTCTTTTCTTTGTGAAATGGAACATTTTTTCACATAAATTGAGGTATGAGAGATACTTAGAACTAATATATACGTACTTGTCAGATGATATGTATATTAAATTAACCTGCATGAGAATTCCTTATAAAGAAATCACTTGTGTCTATGGAAAGACTCACGTGATAGTTGTGTAATAAGAATGTATTTGAGTAATTAAAAGAAGATTCATCACCCTAAGAGATTTAGAAAACATATTTCATATACTCTCAAATAATTGATTGTAAATTCTTGCGTAAGGTGGAATGAGACTTGAAAAGAGTTTCAAATCTTATTTAAAACTCACGTGATGATTGTTTAACTGATCCTTAAACTTAAAATCACCAAGTTATCTTATATGAAGAATGCTATGTTTTGATTCTGATACATGTTGTCATAATCAAGGGCAACAAACAAGTGAATATTGGGTATAACAATAACTATAAGAAGGTATTTGAGTAATTAAAAGATGATTCATCACCCTAAGAGATTTAGAAAAAATATTTCATATATTCTTAAATAGTTGATTGTAAATCCCTATGTAAGGTGGAATGAGACTTGAAAAGAGTTTCAAATCTTATTTAAAGAATCAATAACTATGATGTTGAGAACAAACATAATTTGAAAGAGTAAACATAATTCATGCTATAATGTCTAAATCATAACATTGTTGACGAAGAGATAATAATTGCGCTGAGATAGTTAATAAAAGATCAAGTCAAATCACTTATGACTTTCTTAATATTTGAAGGAACATGATAGATTGTTAGACATTATATTTGATCTTTAAATATAAAACAATCAATTGTTGAATTAAACAATGAATTAATTTGTTTCATTTATTTAATCTTATTTTTTAGCTTTGTGATTTATTTTTTAGCTAACTTATTAAGAAACCTAATGGGTTACATACATAAGAACTATTAGTCAGAAATTAAAATCGGATGATTAATCAAGTGTGACTTGATTGTAAATAAATTTTAGAAATTGAGGACTAAAGTAAATTATACAAGGAATTACAATTTTAGACCTAGAAAAATCAAGTAAGGACTTGATTGAATAATTTTTTAAAATTATCCTGAAATAATGTGTTTAGGAAGAAAAATAATAGTGTTATTTATAGGGTTTTCAGGTTTTTCTATAAATAGAATGATATGCGTCTTATTTTATGGGTAATAAATAACACAGTACAAAACCCTTGAAAAATATAAAAAAAGAAAAAAAAAAGAAAAAAAGAGTTAGCATTTAAAGGCATAACAATCTGTCTCTTTTAAAAGAGTATAAGAGATTTCTCATTAGTGGTTTATGTGGATTACTGTTCGAGGTTGGACACTTCGATGACTTGTGATTTGTGACAACTCAGTCTTGAAGCAATTATTTAAAACAAAAAAAAAACATCTGATCTTTAAGTAATATTCATATAAACCTTAAACAACCTTATATATGTCTAACTGAATTTTCGGTACTTGCAAAAATTCTTAAATTTATTATTTTTGCTATGTGTATGTGTTTCGAAAAACCCAATAAAATCTACATTGCCTTCAAGTTGAACAAATTGGTGATAACTTTTGAATGGAAGACTTGATTTAGTTGTATAATTGAGCCACTATTGATTTGTGCTTAGAAAATAACATATTATTTACCTGAAATTGTTTCAGTTTTAATTTATGATGACAAATTATTTAAGCGAACCAAGAAGAATTCTATTGCCTTTGTTATTTCTTCTTCTTCTTCCTAAAATGGACCATAGTAGGCCACATTGCTTCTTGGTTTTTTATTTTCCATATGAACTAAAGTATGAACCTTGCTGCATTCTTATACTCGAATGACTATGTCAAAGTGACTATAAATGTTACTGTCAAACTAGATTCATGGTCCGCGCTATATTGCGGGTTAAATTATTTTTTTTAATGTAAAAAAAGGTTCCATGTGAAACTTGGAATTTAAAAAAAATCAGAGAATTAGGTCATTGAATTGTCTGGGTTTAATAATCTCAGCTAATATAATAATACTTAAAAAAAAGATAATGACAGCAAATAAATTGAATTAATAAAAAATTGACATCCAGGATATAAAATAAAAGTGACAACAGAAAAAGATTCGAGTCAACCCATGTCAAAGAAAGGAAAGTGAAAAAAAAAATAACAAAGGCTAAATTTTTCATAACCAACTAAATGTTGGAAAACGGAAGAAAAAAATGCTAAAAAATAGAAGTTAACTAAAGCTACATTGACACGATCAAAGAATTGATGTCTTATCCCAAGTGTAGGAGTGTCAAAGTAATAAATAATCCGGCAAGACTGGGGTCGAATCACAGGGAGGTGAACTATATAAATTACAAATTATAAAATGATATTGATATTGAAGAGAACTTTGAGATGTGATAATGATGAAAATATTAAACAAGGATAAAACAATTATCAAGGTTAGAGGATTCACTAATGGTATTTCAAATAAGCATAGTATAAACTTCTTTTTATTACTCAATTGAAAACCACATACAAATGAGGTTCCAATCGGATGATTTATCATTAATGACTCATTATAAAGCATTAATATGATTATATTAATTATCTTATTTAAGTAACACCAATACTTTTAAATATTGTCAGGTATTCATGATGCTAGCTTATGTTAACAACAAATCAAGTTCCTCTTATAACAACGATGTTGGTCGAAGACTATGAATGATCAAACATTTATTGTACTAAGTGTTATACAACATAAATCTAGTTTAACCATTTAATAAACAAGGTATTAAGAGTGAATAAGATAAAAATGATAAGACATGTTAACAACAAACTTTCTTGGATATAAGCATTGAAGTCCATGTTGAGTTTATATTATACTTATTCTAACCCATTAGTGAAACCTTTTCACCTTGACATAATAAACTTAACTAAACATTATGAAGAAGATAAACATAAATAAACTAGATAAAAACATAGTTATGATGAAAAGCATAAATAAAAGATTAATGAAAGCAAAAATTAAACATTACAAAAATACTAAGAAAGAAAGCAAGAATATGATCTTGATCTGAAAACTAAGATGCCTAAATACATGAAAAATACCTCCTTTTATAGGCTAAAATTCAGAACTATTGATTAGATGATTAATTATTTAGTTGGTGGTCAACCATTGACTTGGTGGCTGGTTATTAACATTGTTGGCTGGTTATTGACTTTGTTGGCTGGCCAACACGTCATTGCTAACATCAGAATTGGAACACATAGTCTTCATGAAAGTTGTGGGCAATTGTCTTCGCTTTTCAGCGAAAGAAGAATAGCTTATGTGGACATCTGGAACTTGAGATATGAGCTGAACGCCGAACAGTGTCTGGGTTGCATGACAGATTCAAACATCTTTTTTGTTACTAAGATTTGAACTTAAAAACAGAATATTTGAATCTTAGACTCCTTATGAAAGTTTTAGGCCTATGTCTTAGCTTTCTATCAAGATAAACCAAACCTAAATCCAAGGTCTACAACTCTAGTTATAATCCAATAACCGAATGGTGTTCTAGTTTGAATTGAACCATCAGCTTAGTCCTCTCTTTGTTTCTTCACTTTCAATAGTTAATCACATCTGTAACAGCCCGACCCAACTTGCCATATATTGTCCGCTTTGGGCCTTACCACCCTCACGGGTTTTTTCTGGTGACGCGAGCCTATTTCTAAGCCTGACGCTCCAAAATGCATATGACAAGTCAGCAACCACACTCTTAATAAGGCCAGTTACCACTCCCTCACCAGCCGATGTGGGATATTACAATCCACCCCCTTAAGGAGCTCGACGACTCCGTTGGCACAACTGGACAACCAGTAAGGTCAACTCTGATACCAAATATAACAGCCTGACCCAACTTGCCATATATTGTCTGCTTTAGGCCTTACCGCCCTCACAGTTTTGTTCCTTGTGACGCGAGCCCACTTCTAAGCCTGATGCCCCAAAACATGTATGACAAGTTAGTAACCAACACTCTTAATAAGGCCAGTTACCACTTCTTCATCCGCCGATGTGGGATATTACAACATCAATCAATCCTTTAAATTGTGAGATATACGTGCATTCAAAATAAGCATTTACCATAAATTATAGATATCTTATATTATTAGACTTGTTATTATAAAACATGTTTTAGTTAGGGAATTTAATGATACTTTAGTGCAATGTGTTGTTATAAAACCTTAATGAAAATGCACTTTTAAGTACTAATCACTAACCTTCTAATCTTGTGGCCCTGGTTATAAGGCTGACACCATATTATAGATGAAAAACTTAAAAGAATCACGAAGCAAAATCCTCAATAAACTAAATACCAAGGGATGAAACAAAAAAACAATAATTAAAAAACCACAATTAAAGAAAATGAGGACTAAATTTTTTTGTTATATTTTTCAAACTTGTTGATTTTATTTGCTAAATCTTTATAAAAAAAAATATAATTTGACATTCTTGTAAAATAAAAAAATCAGTCGATGCATGTAACCCTGGTCAACTTACTCGACCTATGACTTAGGAGTTGCTTGGGGTCAACCTTTGGACCAGGTCTAAAAACCAAGATAAAAAAGAATAAGGGCCTAATTTCTTCATTAAATTCTTTTTAATTTTTTTTAAAACCCGTCTTAAAACCCATTGATTTTTTTTTTGTAAAATTTTGACCAAAATAATCTTATTTTTACATATTTGTATAATAAAAAAAATTAGTTGCCTAGGTAACCTTAGCCAACCACTTGACCTATGCCTCGGGATTGACCTCCGGGCTGAGTTTAAAATCCATAATTAAAAAAATGAGGATGCAATTTTTTTGTAATTTTTTTTTTAAAACCTGTTGAATATTTGTTTTTAGCCAAGTTGATCTGGGTAACTTTGACCAACCCACTCGATTTATAACCGATCGATCCCTAGGTCAGGTTTAAAAACCAGGATTGAAAAAATAAGAATCAAATTTAGCATTAAAATCAAATAATGAGGGATGAATCTGAAAAAAAATCAATTAAGAAAATAAATGAAACCAAAATAAATTATAATGAAAAGAATGAAGGACCAAATTAAAAAAAAAATCAGGTATGAAATTGAAAAGAAAATCAATTAGAAAAAGGGTGAAAAGCAAAATAAATATCAATTACAAGAAAGAGAACTAAATCTAACATAGAAATAAAATAAAATAAAATGCAAAAGGATGAAATTGAAAAACAAAATTCACAAAAAGAATTTAAAGTAAATATAAAATAATAAAACCTATGAGGATCACAATTGAAATAATACAAAAGGTTATGACATTTTTTGAACTTTGAGTAGGTGGAGGAGAGAGAAAAGAGGGTGGAGAAGAAGAAATTCAGCAGCCGCCTAACGGTGGCCCTTACGACAACACGTGCTGGTTAGGATAAAGCACCACCTCACAATGTTTTGCTTAAGATGGCGGTTGGATATTTTTGGACACCAGAGGAGGTGTCATGCGCCACTTAAATAGCGGGGAAAACCTCCACATGTTGGCACGTTCTTATCACGCGCCAATAACTTTTTAGTTTTTTTTTAATAAATACCAAAACACCCCTAACCCTACAGAAATTTATAAAAAAACTGGAGTTCAAAAGATGCTAATACATCTAAAGACAAAAACATTTGTTTTAAAATCCATGATTTTTTCGGTAATCTCATCGTGCTCAAGAATAGGAAAATTTGAAAAAGCCCATCTCCTAAAACAAATTGAAATTTTGCTTTCAATGGTATCTAGGACTTTACATTGTGCAATAAAGAGAGTAAAAAACATACATACCCCTTACCAATTCTACAATACCAATTTTATCCCATGTAAAAATCCTAAAATACTAATAAAGCCAGCCTTTGTGTCTTTCTCTTTCAGGGACAATTTGGTAAATTCATTATGCGAATCCATGGTGAATTGTGAGAGGAGCTACAGTAAAATACTAAGCTCTTTTAGTTTTTTTGTTAATTGATAGGGCTGGAAATCTTTTAAGCATGCCTACTCATTTGCACTTCAATAACAATAGGATTCATTACATAACTATCCGGTAACAAATTTTAGTTCTTTTAACGTATGCTAGAAGAACATGACACCCATAAACAAGTGGAGCTCAAATAGCTTGATTGAAACAAAATTTGATCTTGAAATTAACTTGAAACATGCAAACGATACAACTCCTGGAAAGGCAAGAAAATAGGTTTGGAGATGTTACACAAAGATTACCTTGAACCTAAGTACCAACACTATTGGAATATAAAACCCCAACCCAACAAATAACAATTCATGAATGAGAAGTACATGATGATGTCACGAAGACAATTGCTTTTCAATAAGCCGATTTAGTTCGTTAAAGAATCAACGTAGGAGAAAAAACTTACCCTCACACATTCACAAAGAGAGATGCGGCAATCTAAATTACTATTAAGCAAAATGTAAAAACTGAAAATTAGGTTACAGAGGTACTTTATGTGTAATAACCTAAGCTAAACCCTAGAATATCCAAGATGTAGACTTGTATAAGGCCTACTTACAATCATACTCAAACTCTTAATTAAACAAGCCAAAATAATGATAATGAAGCCTAAATCATGAAAACAAAAATTAAAATAAAGGTCTAAAGCATGTTGCCATAAATAACAAAGAAAATAACATAAAAGAGACTTATTTCCTAGCCTAAATAGTCTCATTGGTTGAATAATCCTTCCTTATAGCTTTAGGATCGATTGTTGACTTTAGAAATTCCAAATAGACTAAGAGAATCAATTATGACTTGGAAATCTTTGTTGTCGCCTCTAGCTTTTCCGTGTAGAGCTTGGTTTCCTTGCTTTACTTTGACAAAAATAATGTTTATTTCCTCTTTAGTTACTAACTATATTCATTTTCTTCCTTTATAAGGAGAATCATTAAATAATCCTCTTTGGCTTAGGAAAATTTTTTGTCACCCCTTAGTTTCCTTAATGGACTAAGAAACTTCTTCTTTTGAATGCTAATGATTTTCTCTCATTAAGGATTTAATCTGGTATTTTTCCTCTCGTCTCACCTTCTATTGGCTCTTGGAGAATTGAAATCAACACTGTATAAAACCACTTAGTAGCATAATCCAAATGAATAAATATGACTTCAAAAGCAAGAAAATTAAGAAAACAAAAAAAACAAAACTACAATTACAATCTCACGAAATATAGTCGACTTGAAGACACATACAAAAAATAGTTGTGAAATTTATGAAAATGATGTAAATAGCACCCAAATATGCAAAAAATAAAATAAAATATGATGATAGTATGTTAAAAGATATGAAATCAATAGAAACAAAACAAGTTTTAGAAGTTGACAAGCTTGAACCTGAATCTGGACCCTAAAGCAAAGAATGTCTAAATGATCCTAAAATTAATATATAGTGCGATTAGGACCCCAATAAATAGAATAACAAGTTGGAATTAATTCTGAGTCTTAATATATAAACGCAATACTGACGCTAGACAACCACTTTAATACCCGAATTTAAAACCTAAAGAAACTCATGTCTAAATGACCCTAAATTTAATATATAGTGCGAATAGGACTCTAGTAACTAGAATATCAAGTTTGAGCTAATATTGAGTTGATTTGTTCAAATTTTCTCATGTTTAGTTTTCTACTGTAGAATCTGAAATTAGTCTTTTAAACGACTTTTTTTCCTTCTATTTTATTTTATGCTATTGATATGTTAAAAGACAATAAAAAATTGAAATAATACTTTTTTGTACTAAAAAGATGCTGCTACTGAATTGAAAAGAAGAAGATTGGAGCAAGTAGTTTGACGCGGAACAAAAGAAAAATGAAATTAACAAAAGGATATAATTTGATTAATAAAGCCAAGCTTTGATACTAAATGACGCGAACACAGTGAGCACTTGGTCACGTAACCCATATGCAAATGATACAACTTCTGGAAATCCAATAAATCAAGTTTGGAAGTGTGAGACAAAGATTACCTTAAACCTAAGCATCAATACTATTGGAATCTGAGACCCTTATCAAGGAATAACAATTTGCAAACGAGAAGTATAGGATGACGCCACAAAGATATTTGTGCTTTGATAAGTTGATTTAGTTTGTTAGAGAAACAAACAAGGAGAGAAGACTCACCTTCACACACTCACAAAGACAGATGTGGCAATATGAATTTGATACGAACCAAGTCAAGTCCGAATTTGGTCTTAAAATGTTTGCTGACCAGTTTTGCGAGATCGGACATATCTCTCAAACCATACATCGGAATAAGGTGTAATTTTACAAGACAAATGAGACATATGGAACTATATTTTTTAAAATTTTCAGGTCAAATGGAGTTTAGAAATATATTATTTCAGTAAGTCGAAGTTACTAGACAAATCTTATCAAATCTATTAGACTAGACCTTTATGTACTATTTTCTAGAGCTATAGGTGGAATATTTTTACGATTCAGGTTTTGTTAGAAACTAGACATCTCGAGCTTTCCAACCATATATGGTAAACCCAATAATTCATCCAGAAGAGAGAGAAGGACGTGTTTGAAATCAAGAATGAAAATCTGTCAAAAATATGTGAAAATTGGAGATTCGGGCTACATAGATTAATTTTGACATGAAGAATTTGTTGTTATTATCCTATTCTATTTATTTATTTAATATTGAATAATTATTTTTTAATTTGGGTTTGTTCTAGCCCATTATACATTGTTTAGGGGTTTATTTTATTATTGAACTTATGTTAGTTGATTACTAGTTTAGGCCCAATAATTTGCAACTTAAAAGGAGTCTATTAGGGTTAGTTAGAGGATACCATATTATGTTTTCTTAGCTATAAATTGTAGCACCAAGTTGGAGAATAAATGTGAGTTTTCTCTTTGTATGTTTGTGGAAAAATAACCTTTGGGCTTAGGTACATGTTTACCTTTGGGTAAAGGTTCTATCAAACTTGATTTTGGGCTTTCCAAGTTGTTATGTTCTTCGTTGAGGGTTGCTTGACCACATAATCAAGAGGTTCGCATCAGAATTATTATTAAGCAAAATGTGAAAACTAACACTTAGGTTATAAAGATGTTTTTTATGTGTTTATAATAACCTAAACTAAACCCCAGAATACCCAAGATGTGGATTTGTATAAGGCCCACTTACAATGAGACCCAAATCCTTAATTAAAAAATCTCAAACACTAATAATCAAGCCCAAATCATGAAAACAAAAATTAAAATAAAAGTTTGAAGCATGCTTCTGCAATTTACAAAGAAAATAACATAAAAGAGTCTTATTTCTTAGCCTAAATAGTCCCCTTGGTTTAATAATCCTTCTTTGTAGATCTAGGATCAGTTGCTGACTTTAGGAATTCTAAATAGACTAAGAGAATCATTTAATAATCCTCTTTAGCTTAGGAAACAAATCTTCTGCCTTTTAGTTTCTGTAATGGATTACAAAACTTCTTCTTTTAAATGTTAAGAATCATCTCCCATTAAAGATCTGATTTGATCTAATTTACCTTGCATAAAAACAAGAATAATTGTTGACTTTTAAACCTTATAATATTAGAAAATCTTGCCCGAACAAGGTTGTCATAAGGTTGAACACATCAAACCCATGTTGCACATGGATTGAGCCTTTCTTACCAATGGATTAGATGGATCAAAGGCTGCTTTTTAAGCTCCATTGGTGCCACTTGTTCCCTTAAGTCCATCGAGGCCCAAACATGCTATATAAAACCATTCAATGTTTCCCTCAGCTTCTTTGCCCTAATCCTTGTAATTGACCAACTATGCACCTCTAAAAGGTCAATGATGTGTTTAGTCATGGTGCTAGGCTGGTCCTCATGGGGGGGCGAATCTCAAACCTTTTAATTATTAAACACTATTAGCCATCTTCAAGTGCCATGTTGTTGGTTGAACAATTTTTTTGGTGTAAAAAAAGTCAAAGAAGAAAAAGCTTAGATGAAAAAATAAAAATAAAAGCACTTAGATTTATAGAAAACATTAACGAGTAATAATAATGTATTTTGAGTTTTAAAAAACCAATAGAAGATATCATAAAGACCTATTCAAAACAAAACAAATGCTTTTTTTAAAAAAACCTTATTATGGCATTTTTTAAAAATATTGAGATAACAACACATTGGATCGATCTAGATTTTGCAACCTACCCCATCAAAACTATGATTAAGATCATGGACTTTATTATAACCTAATTTTAGGTTCCCTAAAAACTATCATTTCTTTTAAATAAAAATAAAAAAGGAAAAAAGGTTTAAAAATAAAAAAAGTATAGGAAGACAAGCGACATGAATGGAAAAAATAAGTTGAAGAATGATCTACATGTATAAATGAAAGATGGAGGGCCATATTATATCTTTGAATTTTTTAGAAAATTGATTGCACCATTGAATGACCTAAATGTGAAAGACAGTGCAAATTCAAGGTTAACTTAAAAAATTGGACAAATTTGCATAAAAATTAAGTCTGAGGACTTAATTAGATTTTTAATAGGCTAATTTGCTTTAATCATAGGTCTAATAAAATGTTTAATTAAGTTTATAAATTAATTTAGGCTGGAATTAAAAGAATTAATTAAGTGCAAGAAGTTAATCAGACTTTTAATTGGTCAAATTATTTTATTAAATACTTAATTGTTGAAAAATTAAGTATGGAAGATTAATTTTGGCTTAATTGATAAGATTAGAATTTTAAAGGACCATATTTAATTTTTACAAGCTTAATTGGATGAAATCAGGGGTGAAATTGCAAGAAAATTAAAGTTTGGGGTCAATTTAGGACCAAATTGAAGGATCTCAAAATTAAGGATCAAAGTGCAAAAACAGTGCAAGTTTAGGGATTGAAATCAATCAAAATCAAGTGTCAAGTTAAAAAAAAATAAAAGTTTGATAGTTAATAGGGTCAAATTCAACAAGTTAAAAACCAAGGATCAATTTGAAAAAGGCGCTCAAATCAAAGGTGCTAAATCAAAGTTTCCAAGGGTGTGATTGCAAAAATTAAAAAGTTTCAGGGTTAATTGAGGGCACATGTCAAAATTGAATAACAGGGGAAAAATTTAAGTTTACAATATCCCAATTAGAAAAACTTAAATTCTACAACTTAATTTGAATGACATGTCACTCATCTTTAATGAAAAGAACAAGTGACAAGTCATCTAGTCCTTATTTGTCATCCTTTTCAACCGAGAAAGTTGATCAAATTGCCACCTTTAGGCGAATGAATGTGGCATTTCTGACCACCTCATAAGCTAAAATAACCACTAATGGACCGAGAAACACCTCCTCCACAAAGATTAGTTATCCTCATTGCATGTTTATACCTCTTTTGGCTCAATGAACTCAAACACCCCCAATGTCCCTGCATTTGACAGTTTTAAGCTGATTGAGAGCTCATTTTCCAATCAATGAATATGGAGTTCTAGACCTCAAAATTAGATAAGATTTGATCCTCATGGTAGATTTAAATTCCCTCTACAAGGATCAGTGACTCCTACCCCATATTTACATCACTTGAATACCATCAACAAACATAACAAAACCCAGGAAAACGACAATGTTATTAAAGAACTTATACTTTTTTTGCAATTAACATACAATTGTTTATACCATAATGATTTAAAAACAATTTGTAGGTGTTCTAAATGTGACTTGTAAGATGGATTGTAAATGAGGATATTGTCAAAGTAAACGACTACAAACTTGCCTATGAATAGTCTCAATATCTTATGCATGAACCTCATGAAAGTGCTAGGAGTACTGGTCAATCCAAATAGCATTACAAGCCACTCATACAACCAATATTGTGTCTTGAAGGTTGTCTTCCCATGTGAATATCTAAATCATAACCAACCACTAACTAGTGATTTTAAAGGAAAACCCTTAGCCTAATGTCTCGCCTATAAACATGAAGGTATAACATCAATTTAATTATATTTTCCTATTCAAGAATTTTGAGCTAACTAACACAATCAGAATATGGATCATATACTACATGTATTGGAGTGGAGATTAATATAATACATATCTCTTGTCACGAGTGATTAAATATTTAAACAATTATTCTAGCAAAAACTTGTATGTTTAATTAAATATTTTTCTAATATCTACCAATATGTTAGGTTTTTTTGTTAGATGTATGACACAAGACTTTATGTAATATTTATATACTATATATATTATGAACTCTTTCTTTAACTTAATTTTACACCTTCATTCATTTTAAGTGTGTCTAGTCAACTATTTAAAGTCTAATACCCTTAATTATAGTTATTGATTTATGAAAAATTATATATATATATATATATATATATATATATATAATTTAAAAATGTAAAATGTCATGTGGGCCACTTTTCAAAAAGAGTTGTGGTAATAGGTAAGGATGGGTGATAAAATTTGCATACCATGATACCAATGTTACATAATAAAATTGATGTTTTCTACTATCTTGCTACTTGAAAGAATCAGTAGATACTTTTACGATAATTATTCTTGTGAGGGTCCTTTCGACACGGAAAAAGCACAGGTAGTTGTTTAAGTTAAACCTATATTGACATGTAAGGAGAACCTCATATGGTGATTATAAACAACATTGAGCTAGCTGGGATATTCTTAATTTTCCCATCATCATAATGATAGCTCCAAAAATTTATGATAGTTGAAGCAACTAAAGAGTTGAATACCCCTACTAGTCATCTCTCATGTATAGTTTTTTTTTGTTTTTTTTTAAGAAATGCAACAAGCAAATTCCATTTATAATGATAAATAATAATAATAAATATTTATTAGATGTAGTGTTAATGGAGATTGAGTCTTATTAATGGTGATTATATTGATACTATATTGCTTGAAGGATTATAACTTTGCTTGCAAGTTTGATGCTTATTCAAGTAATAGCTCCCTTTTCTTCCTCATGTAGGTGCCACAACAACAATACTCTATTGCAAAGTTGCTATTTTCTGTTCTTTCTGTAAATTTTTTGTTATTGTTATTACCTATTTTTCAGTGTTTAGTTGCGCACAACTGCAACCTGCAACACTAATGCAATTATGATGGGTCTTGGTTCTAAAATTGGGATGTTGTAATGTTATTAGATTGCTACAGACTATCGTTTCTATTTTTGTTATCACTTATTTGTTTTACAATCGAATCAAATTATTTTATTACAGTAAGTTGTTTAAATAAATCTAGAAGGACTTGAAGGTATGATGAAATTTTATTCCAACACTCCTTAATATGGATCACCCACGAACACCAACAAGGATCCATTACATGTTCCAAATAGGCCAATTACAAGGTCCAAAATGAATGTATTGAAAGAAGCATTAAATGGACTAGTTTTGCAAGTTTCAGCCAAGATATAAATTATAGATCCATTAGGGCTTCAAGAGAAGGCCTTAGTGAATTTAATTCTTGTAAGAGGGACCCAATCCAACCTTATTTAGGTCATGAACTTTTGGCAATAAGGTTGTCAATATCGCACTAGTTTCGACTAGCCTTGTTTTTGTATTGATTCCATATGTTTTATGGATTCCATACTAATTGTGGATTTTATATTGTGTGTGGAAACATTTATTTTCTTTATGTATTAAGATATATTATTTAATTTATTTTCATGTTAGGTGAGGAGAATACTTAATAAAAGAAAACAAAGAATTCAAACTTAAAAAGAAAACAAGGTGGCAACAAAGTTTTCTAGATTTGCAAAGAGGAACAATAAAAGCAACAAATTTTCCTTCCAAAAGAAGAATAAATACATGACTACAAATAAAATCATTTTATATCTTTGAAACTATATGGGCAACATTTTCTCCCTTGGTTTCTAGGATCATTGGGCGGCATTATTGGCTATAAATAAGCCTTATATCAAACTTGTATTGTTTTCTTTTCTTCTCCTCTTCTTATGGCAGCATATAGAATTAAATTATGGGTTTTATTTTTATTATTTTAGCTATATGTGGTCTCATCTTCTAAGACAACATCATTTAGGTTTAATGTCTCTCATAACATATCAAGTACAGTACAACATGTCTTAAACCAAGAAGATATATAATAACGAGCAAGTTCATCATCATCATCATCATCATCATCGAGATCATGAGGATCAGCCACATCACGTCGACCATTATGTAACAGTTGTCTAACCTAATATGAAGCAAATAGAAATTTTTAATCCATAAATAAAATGAAATGGTTTTGTCGAAGCGTATAAAAAAAATAACAAATACTTACAGCATTTTGAATCCAATGTGCATATGGCTCATTCTTCATCTCCTCCTGTAGAGGAACCTACACTGAGTTTGGTGTAATGATTCGTCATGTTATACTCAGGTATCAACCCATGCATTCCTCCTTAGAAATTACAGGAAGCACCTCTCTAAGAATAAAATTTCTTCGTCCATCCCACATATTGATACTGGAGATGGTGGATTATCCAATTATAATTAGCATGCCTACCTGAAAGACTAATGGAATGCAACTAATCGGTTGTATCTATGTCAAATAGAATTGTTGCTTAGAGCTAAATTATCGCATTTCACAGTCCAGACAATGCATCTCAACAAGCTCAAAAAATATAAGGGGAACAACTAGTGCTGATAAATTCATGGTCAATACATATATAACAAGAGCAGCTATTATATCATCTTTTAAATAAGAATTTCACACAACCTATTAAATCATCAACAATGCAAATTATTTTCTATCATTTACCAACATCAACCTATACAATTTATTTCTCATCATTTACCAACAACATAAAATTTCTACATCAACAATGCGCAATTATTTCTCATCATTTACCAACATCAACCCATGAAAAATTATTTCACAATATTTATCAATATCAAAATATGTCAACATCAACCTATACAATAATTTCCTAACATTTATCAAAATCCAAAAAATTAAACATCAACACAAGCAATTAATTATCATTATTTACCAACATCAACGCAATCAATACTTTCTCATCATTTACCAACATCAATGAAAACAATTATTTATTTATCATAATTTACCAATATACCTTATTTGAATGTTGGTTATCTAACTCGTTGTGATAAAATGACAAAATATGAGTTGGATTATTTTCAAAATATCTACTCTCACACCATCTGTTAATAAATAAATAATAAAACTTATTAAATAAGGTTTTCATGAAAAATATTATTAATCTAAACATCATAATTTGTATGTTTAATAACATATTAACTATATCCTAATGGAAGTTGTAGATCAACCTCCAAAACTTGGATAGACATAAAAGGTTTACAGTAATTTGTGGCCGCCCCAAGTGTAAATGCTCCCATGACCATAGGTTTATGTATAAAAAACATACAACAATTAGTAAACTCGGGCATAAAAAAAACATAATACAAAAAATAATAAACTTATTACATTTATTTTACTTGTAAAAGTAATAAATACCCTCCAATTTGCTTTGATTTTTCTAAGCTAGCTTGACACAAATATGTATACAAACATGCAAGAACACCTGAACCTCAACTATATAGTGGAATGGATTGAAAATCCTTCAGCAGCAGTAGTAGAACAAAGGCACAACATTCCACTGAGATCCGTGAAAAGTATAATGCCAAATATATGAAGTATGTAAAAGATCAAATAACTGTTCACAAAATTGATAGAGAAACCACACAATTTTCATTATAATGTTGAGTGAAATATTGACACGACCAAAGAGTTGATGTCTTCTCCCAAGTGTAGGAGTGTCAAAGTAATAAATAACCCGGCAAGACCGAGATCGAACCATATGGAGGTTAACTGTATAAACTACAAATAAAGAAATAGATAATAACAAAAAAGGAGTTGAAGAGATCTTTGTGATGTGAAATTGATATAAGGATTAAACAATGATAAAATAATTGTTAATGTTAGAGGATCCACTAATAGTATTTCAAACAAGTTTATACATAAACTCTTTTTATTACTCAACTGGAAACCATACACAAAGGAGGTTCCAATCAGATTATAAATTGTTAACATGATTACATTATTTATCTTATTCGAATAATGCTAATACTTGTAAATGTTGTCAGGTATCCATGATTATAACTTATGTTAGCAACAAATCAAGTTCCTTTCATAGCACAGGTGTCAGTTATATCAAACGGTTGGGCTATGAAAGTGCCAAGTATTTGTTGTACCAAGGGTTATACAACATAAATCTAAATTAACCATTTAACAAGCAAAGTATTAAAAGTGAACAAGATAACAAATACAAAACATGTTAGTATCAAGCATTAAAGTCCATGTTAAGTTTATACTATACTTATTCTTACACCATTAGTGTAACATTTTCACCTTGACATAATAAACTTAGCTAAACATAATGAAACATAGAAACATAAATAAACAAGATAAGAACATAAATAAGATATAAGTTAACTAAGTAAAGGAAAGGAAATGAAAAGTATAAACAAGAGATTAATATAAACAAAACTTAAGCATTACAAAAATATAAAGAGAGAAATAAAGAGCGTGATCTTGATCTGAAAACCAAGATGCCTAAATGTATGGCAAATGCCTCCTTTTATATGTCAAAATTTGAAACTATTGATTTGATGACTAATTGTTGAGTGGGTGGCCACATCTTGACTTGGTGACAATCCTTATGTTCTTGTCTGAACAAAACATCATTACTAATGTCAGAATTTGAACAGATTATCGTCATTAAAGTTCTAGGAAATTGTCTCAGCTTTCCAACAAAAAAAGAATCAATGCATTTCTTATAGAACTCGAGATATGGGTTGAACACTGAATAGTGTCTGGGCTGTAGGACATATTCCAACTTCTCCATTGTTGCTAAGATTCGGACTTCTAGACAGCAGAATTAAGTCTTGAACTCCTCATGAATGCTTTAGGCCTATGTCTTAGCTTTCTAGCCATATAAACCAAATTGACATACAAGATCTACAACTTCAAATATGACCCAATGACTGAACAGTGTTCCAGTTTGGACTGAACCATCATCTCTTTTCTAAGCTTAGCCCTCTCTTTGTCTTCTCAATTTTAGTAGTTGAACTCATCAATTAATCAGTTAATTTATATGATACGCCTGCATTTAAGATGAACATTTACCATAAATTAATGGTATCTTATATTATTAGACATGATATTATAAAACATGCTCTAATTAAGGAGTTATTGATATTTAAGTGCAAAATGATGATATAAAACCTTGATAAAAATGCACTTTTAAGTACTAATCAAATATATACAAGAAAAGAGTTTGTTTTTGGTAATGAATACATATGGACATTTGCTATAATTCTGACAGAATAATTTCTGCAATAAATGGAAAGATTTGTAACAGTTGGAATGCTAAACTTTGGTAGGAATCTGTTGCTTGATTTTGGCAGAGTTTATGCAGATTTCCTTAATATGCCCCTGTAAGATAGGACTCCCATCAGTAAGGCCAATCTTGGATCTGAAAAACATGGTACGCTGCCGAGATAACGGTTTGGTTAGCAAATCTGCAAGCTGATCTTGGGTGTGAACATGCTTGACATGAATAGAACCCTTTTGAACTAAGTCATGCACAAAGTGCAGATCAATCTGAATATGCTTCATTCTGGAGTGATGAACCGAATTAAAATTGAGATGAGTAGCTCTAAGATTGTCACATAGCAGAGAAGGTGGAGCTTTGAGTGGAAAGCCAAGTTCATCAAAAAGACTAAGCAACCACATTGTTTCAGATGCTGCATTGGCTAAGGATCTGTATTCAGCCTCTGTAGATGAACGTGCAACAGCCCGTTGTTTTTTTGAACTCTAGGAAATGGGATTGTGTCCCAAAAAGTTGATATAGGTAGAGGTGGAAGTGTGATCATCGACGTTGCCAACCCAGTCCGCATCAAAATATGTTGTGAGATGCCAAGTGGTAGCCTTTTTTATGTGGATACCATAGAAGATAGTTTGCTTCAGATATCAAAGGAGTCGTTTAACTGTTTTCCAGTGTGTATTGGTGGCATTGTGCATGAATTAGGATAACTTGTTGACGGTAAATGAAATATTAGGATGGGTAAGGGAGAGATATTGAAGACTCCCAAGGACTCGATAAAATTCAGTGCTATCAGCAGAGGCAGTGTCATCGACCAATTTTAAAGATATGCCAGTAGATAGGGGGTGAAGACATCCTTGGCACCAACCATGTTGGTTTGGGACAGCAAGTCACGGACATATTTATGTTGTGACAAGAATAAACCTGCACAGTTGAGATAACTTCCACTCCCAGAAAATAATTAAGAGGACCCATATCTTTCAAAGAAAATTGATCACCAAGCTACTGAATAAGAGATTGCACAAAACTAGAATCATTTCCAGTAAGCACAAGATCATCCACATATACCAACATATAACACATATCAGAGCCACGATGATAAATAAACAAGGAGGAATCAAACTTAGAATTATGAAAGCCAAGTTGAATAAAAGCATGCTTGAGTATTGAATACCATGCCTGACACAATCAAAGAGTTGATGTCTTATCCCAAGTGCAGGAGTGTCAAAGTAATAAATAACCCGGCAAGACCGGAGTCGAACCAGAGGGAAGTGAACTATATAAATTATTAATAATAAAAGGAGAAAAGTAGAAGAGAACTTTTGAGATGTGATATTGATGTAAAGATTTAATCAAAAATAAAAATAGTTGTCAAGGTTAGAGGATCCACTAATGGTATTTCAAATAAATATAATATAAACTCTTTTTATTACTCAACTGGAAACTACACACAAAGGAGGTTCCAATCGGATGATTTATTGTTATTAGCTCATTATAAATTATTAACATGATTATATTAATCATCTTATCTAAGTAACACCATACTTGTAAATATTATCAGGTATTCATAATGCTAACTTATTTTAACAACAAATCAAGTTCCTATTATAACAATGATGTCGGCCGAAGACCATGAATGATCAAGCATTTGATGTACCAAGTGTTATACAACATAAATCTAGATTAACCATTTAACAAGCAAGATATTAAGAATTAGTAAGATAAAAAGATAAAACATGTTAATAACAATCTTTCTTGGATATAAACATTAAAGTCCATGTTGAGCTTATATTATGCTTATTCTAACACCATTAGTGAAACCTTTTCACCTTAACATAATTAACTTAACTAAACATAATGAAGAAGAATAACATAAATAAATAAGATAATATCATGATTATGATATAAGTTAACTAAGTATAGGAAAGGAAATGAAAAAGCATAAACAAGAGATTAATATAGCATGAAAGAAAACTTGAACATTACAAAGAGAGAAAGCAAGAAGATGATCTAGATTAACCATTTAACAAGCAAGATATTAAGAATTAGTAAGATAAAAAGATAAAACATGTTAATAACAATCTTTCTTGGATATAAACATTAAAGTCCATGTTGAGCTTATATTATGCTTATTCTAACACCATTAGTGAAACCTTTTCACCTTAACATAATTAACTTAACTAAACATAATGAAGAAGAATAACATAAATAAATAAGATAATATCATGATTATGATATAAGTTAACTAAGTATAGGAAAGGAAATGAAAAAGCATAAACAAGAGATTAATATAGCATGAAAGAAAACTTGAACATTACAAAGAGAGAAAGCAAGAAGATGATCCTGATCTGAAAAACAAGATGATTAAATACATGGCAAATGCTTTCTTTTATAGGCTAAAATTCGGAACTATTGATTGGTTGACTAACTAAATAGTTGGTGGTCAACCATTGACTTGGTGGATGGTTTTTGATATTGTTGGCTGGTTATTGATATTGTTGGCTGATCAAAACATCATTGCTAACATCAGAATTTGAGCACATAGTATTCATTAAAGTTGTGGGCAATTATCTCAGCTTTTCAACAAAAAAAACCGAACAGTGTCTGGGCTGCAGGACAGATTCTGATTTCTCCGTTGTTGCTACCATTTGAACTTGAAAATGACACTTTTAAATCTTGGACTCTTCATGAAAGTTTTAGGTCTATATCTTAGCTTTCTATACATATAAACCAGACATAAATCCATGTTCTACAGCTCCAATTATGATCCAATAACTGAATGATGTTCCAGTTTGGACTGAACCAACATCTCTTTTCTAAGCTTAGTCTTCTTTTTGTCTCTTCACTTGCAATAGTTAATCACATCAATTAATTCTTTGAATTATGAGATATACCTGCATTCAAAATAAGCATTTACCATAAATTAAAGATATATTATATTATCAGACTTGTTATTATAAAACATGTTTTAGTTAGGGAATTTAATGATACTTTAAGTGCAGTATGATGATATAAAGTCTTAATGAGAATGCACTTTTAAGTACTAATCAATGCCCGAGGGGCTTGTTTAAGCTCATAGATAGCTTTACGTAGCTTACATACATGATGGTGTTTCGTTTGATCCTTGAACCCCGGAGGTTGACTCATATAGACAGTCTTGGTAAGCTGACCATGCAGAAAGGCATTGTTAACTCCATTTGCCTCAAGGTCTAACCTTGCATGACAGCAACAATGAGCACAGACCAAATGGTTGCAGGTTTTACAACGGGACTAAAAGTTTCTTTATAATCAATCCTAGGGCGTTGGTGATAGCCTTTGGCAACAAGTTGAGCTTTGAAGCAATCAATTGTGTCATTTGGTTTCCATTTAACACAAAAAACCCACTTACAACTGACAGGTCTGCAACCAGCTGGGGTGGAACTAAGTCCCAAGTGCCACGTCTCATAAGAGCAGTAAGCTCATTAGACATGACTTTACGCCAATTTGGCATGGACAAAGCCTGGGTAACACATGTTGGTTCTAGACTTTGAGGAAAAGGATGTTTGGTGATAGAATTTATTTGTTTGGGTTTAAAGATGTTATTTATGGATCTGGTAGTTATGGAGTGTGTCCGATTAGATGGTGGTGGTATTATGGTTGTGAGGACTGGAGGAGACACATTATGGGATGAAAGAGACACTAGTGTAGCTAGGTGATCTTGCTGTGAAACAGGGGAGGGTGAATAAGCAGTCTCATAGTTTTGCTCAATTACACACGGGTTTGATAATGATGAAATTAGGAAATTATTTGAAGAGTGTAAAGGAACTAGAGAATGAGAGGAAAATGGGTTACCTGGAGGAGATTATTCTATGGTGATAGCATATTCTGAAAACACTGGTGAAGTAAAGGATACGAGCGGGGCAGCACGCAAAGGGGATGACACAGACGAAGAGGAAGAAGAGCCAAATAAGGCTAAGGTTTGTTGCTCATCAAAGAGTACATGTCTGGAGAGATAGATTCTATTTGTTTTGGGTTCTAGACAATGGTAGGCATTTTGGGTTAAAGAATACCAGATGAAAACACACGGAATGGACTTGGGCTGAATTTTATGTGTGTTATAAAGTTTGATTAGGGGATAACAAATACACCCAAAAGATTTTAATTTAAGATAGTTGGGCTTTTAGAAAAAAAGACTTTCAAATGGTGATTTGTTTTGTAGTAGAGGAGTAGGTTGACGATTAATGAGATACGTGGCAGTATGAAAAGCATGTGGCCAATATGAGAGAGGGAGATTGGCATCGTATAGTAGAGTGAGACCAGTTTCAACTATATGGTGATGCCGACGTTCAGAAATACCATTTTGTTGATGTGTGTGAAGGGCAAAGGTATAGTGACTAATCCCATAAAGGGAGAGAAAGGGTTTGAGACTTGTGTATTCGCTACCATTGTCAGAGTAAAGGCTTTTTATTTGTGATTGAAACCATTTCTCAACAAGTTGTTTAAATTGAGGAAAAATGCTCTTAACACAAGATTTTGCATTAATGGGGCAGAACCACATATATTTTGTGTAATGGTCAATGAAAATTAAATAATAGCGCGAATCATCTAGACCAACACAATGAGCAAGTCCCCACACATCAGTATAAATAATATCAAGGGGAGCATGACTCTGAAAACTGGTAGGCCAAAAAGAAAGTTGATAGGCTTTATTGATAGAACAAGATGAACATAGAGAGTTCATTTTATTATGCGCTATAGGAAGAGAAAAATTATTGACAAGATTTCTAACAATTTTGAAGGACGAATGACCGAGACGTTTGTGCCACCCGTCAAACAAGGTTTGTTCATGCACATTGGCAACAATTTTAGAGGCGGAGCCCACCAGTGAGTTCGGAAAATGATAAACGCTGCTTTCACATACTCCTCTTATTAATGTCGCCCCCGTAGTCTGATCCTTCACAAGAAAATAAAAGGGGTAAAACTCAAGAAAAACATTATTTTGAGAGGTGAAGTGATGAACAGAAATTATATTTTTATAAATATTGGGAACACAAAGAGTGTCATAAAGTATAAATGTTCGTTTTGGTGATTTTAAAGTTAAGGAACCAATATAGGAGACTGTCAAACCTGACCCATCACCAATAACTACTTCATTAGTGTCATCATACTCAGAATGAATAGATAAATTCTTCAAGTCACTAGTAATGTTATGGGAAGTAGGAGAATCAAGAAGCCATTTATGATCTGCTGGTTGAGAGGTAGATGTGCAGTTGGTTGTGACCTTTGATTGATGAAGTTGTGGGAAAGACTTAGATGTATGACCCATTTGGTCACAAAATTGGCATTTTGGTTGATAACGCCTTAGAGTGTACCGGGTTGTTGAAGGCTTCCAATTGTCTTTGAATAGGCCTTGAAGAATTTTATTGTAACTTTGAGAACGAGTATGCCCATTTGTTTTATAAGAACCCTTCAGATAAGACCCATCATAGGAGCCACTGTGTTGTCAGTGATGGTGAGAATAATTTGCAGAGGCAATAAGCTGCTAGGTTGAAGATTCCAAGCATCGCAGGTAGCTGTTATGCCTCACAAGAATGTCATAAAGCTCTTTGAAAGTCAGAGATGTTTCCCGTGCTCGAATCGGGGCAGCAATTTCTCTGAAATTAGCACCCAATCCATTAAGAATGTAAAGGGTAATATCATCATCAGAGATTGGATGATCGATGAGTGCAATCTTATCGGTAAGGGCTTTCATCGCATGCAGATAAGAATGAATGGAGCGATTTCCTAGCTGAATCAAGGTAAGTTCTTCCTTAAGTTGCATGGCATAGGTTCTGGATTTACTAGCGTACATGTGATGAAGTTTTTTCCAAGCCTCATAGGAGGTTTTGGAACTGGTGATGAGAGGGGTAATGGTGGGTGAGGTAGAAGCCAGAATAGCGCTCAGGATTAATTTATCCTGACGAACCCAATGAGTTTTGTTCAACTCAATAGGAGAAGTGCTAGCTAAGGAGGGACACTGGGAAACTCCATGAACATAGTCAAGGTTGTATCCGATGAGGAGGGCTTCAAATTGTGCTCTCTATTGAGGAAAGGTGGACGACATTAGTTTCTCAATGATTTATGTTATGATGGTGAGAGCAATTAGTGCATTTTCAGTGGAAGAGATAGGGTGAGTGTTTGGGTGGATTTTAGAGGTTTGATCTACAGAGGCCGACATTTTTAGAGAAAGGATCTGTTTGCTCGTAAGAGAATTGGCTTTGATACCATAAAGGATCAAACAACTGCTCATAGAATTGATAGAACCACACAATTTTTATTATAATGTTGAGTGAAATATATACAAGAGAAGAGTTTGTTTTTGGTAATGAATACATATGGACATTTGCTATAATTTTGGCAGAATAATTTCTGCAGTAAATGGAAAGATTTGCAACAGTTGGAATGCTAAACTTTGGTAGGAATCTGTTGCTTGATTTTGGCAGAGTTTATGCAGATTTCCTTAATAGTATGTACACTCTAGCATAATTACACAACATAACATCGAGTTCAGATCAAATATAGACAACTCAATATGTTAATTGAACTATTAGTATGCATTAACATATCATAATAAAATCTCATCATCATAATCATCAAGTAATTCATAAAACTTTTTCCAAAGCCATCCCATGCATAAAGTGTTCCCCTTGAACATTTCAGGAGCGAGTACTCGTCCGAATATATGCTCGTATAAAGTGATCTTATTCTAGATACCCATAGTTGTATGTGCTCTCCAATCTATAGGCAAGCCAAACATAATAACAATGTCCTACAATGTAGGTGTTATCTCCCTGACACGATGGTGAGAAGTGAGAGACTCTCATCTCCATCTCTCAATTAGTGTCATGAGCAATTCATGATCCATCTTTATGTGTTGAAGACATGTAATGTAATAAAAAAAATTATCTGCATGATGTATGGGATCATAGGATTTGGAAGCGACATCAACTTATGAAATCTATAATACATCTTACTCAAATCCTGCATAATAAAAGAAAAAGTTCAATATATTAACATGAATTATAAGGAAATTAGTACAATAATTAATCGTCTTTGTCAAATAAAAAACAAAAATACATTCCCATTCTATATGGCCTCTGCTCTATGTAACTCGTGCAACCGTAGAATAGAAGGATCAACCGAACCAGGATCCACATACTGAGAAATTTTATGTGTAGATAAAGATGACATGCCTCGTGTACGTTGCATCCTAACCAAATGTACCTATAAAATACAAAATATAATTCAAAATTAGAAAATAAATACTAGAAACAAACAACTAAAATTAAATTACAAACAATAATAAAAAGACATGCAATTGTATATCTTATTACATATGTTATTTGTATTCATAAGCTTTTTTTGTTTTGCCATGTCTGACCGCATATGTCACATCTATATACCCCTCTTTTGCATCCATCGCATTACACAATCAAGTTGACTTTTTCAACCCCAATCGATTTTTCATCTTGAAAGGTCTAGGTATACTTGAGGATCAGTATATTCATTCCACTTTAATTCATTAGGTAAGGAATGGAATGGAGTCTCATATGTGTTTTTATACATCTAAAGATTATAATATTAATCAACATACTAGGTAGTATTAAGATGTCTTAGTGCACAACATGAAAAAACATGGGAACAAAATTAATGACAACTCTACCATTTACAACGCATGCATATTCGATTCGTTAACTTAACTATTCGTCTAACTTCTTTTTTGACACCTAGTTTATATGGGGTGGAACCTGAAAAGTTTCATAATCAACATTGAAAAGTACCGCAGTATGATCTCTAGACCTAAATATTTTGGCATCTAATTTTAACTGAACAACAGAAGGCTATAATTTCTCTTGTGCAATGTAGTTATATGCATCCTTTTTTTGTTTAACAAAATAAGCATTAGTCCTACAAAATAGCAGAAACATGCAAAACATGTGTACCTTTCAAAATATGATTAAAAGATTTAGAAATGTTTGTTGTCATATTGCGATATCAATGACCCCCCTCATAAAAAACTGTCCATTTTTCTTTTGGTTCCCGCTCAAGCCATTCTTTCCATTCTAGATGACTATTGCCTATATAATCAAATCATACATCAAATTTATGCTTCAAAGATTCATAACACATCCTAAGCAACTTTTTTTTTGCTGACAAATCTTTGAATTTGTGATTGAAGTTGTTTGTTAGGTGTCTAACACAATACCATTGTTATCCAATCATTTTAGGCCATATTTCTCTCATTCCATGCTTAATATCATCATGCTTATCCAATATTATATATATATATATATATATATATATATATATATTACTACAGTTACCTGTAATGTGATGTTGAATAAGTAATGAAAATCATCTCCAGTTAACATTATGTTCTTCAACTAGTGAATAAACTAAAGGAAAAAACGCATTGTCTGTATAAAAAAACCCCTGCAATCAACAACTTTTCATTGAACCTTCCATACAGAAGGGTGCTATCCACACTAATAATTGGCCTATAAGACTTGAACCCCTCAATTGCAATACCAAATACCTCGAAAACTCTACCAAAAACAATTGTTCCACTATCAAGCTATCCATTATGTTTCCACTCAACAACTCTTCTAGGATTTTATTCTTGTAAAACCACAAACAATTTAAGTAACATTTCAAATGAGTCCTTGTATGTTTCAAAAAGTTCCTGAAGTATCTTTTGTTTTGCAATCAATGCTTTATAGTAAGAAATTTTAAACTTATAGTGCAATTTAATTTCTTCTTGTATGTTGGAAACAATATAGGCAAGGTTATCTTGAACAAAAGTTACAATCGTTGATGCAATAAATTTAGTATTAAGCTGATAATGGTCTTTTTTTATGCATGTATTG
>Ga0325414_1000417_pt1 | contig 34055 bp, 24 predicted proteins | sample PopdelMetagenome_8_FD_206183 | JGI IMG/M metagenome (GOLD analysis project Ga0325414, IMG submission 206183) | Populus deltoides microbial communities from Bellville, Georgia, United States - Leaf-PdKOR-R3 | ecosystem: Host-associated > Plants > Phyllosphere > Phylloplane/Leaf | place: USA... | reverse complement strand
TCCTAGCCCCTTCTCCTTTCTTTTTAATAATGTTTTGTTTATCTTATGTAGAAGGAGAAGCAGAGACTCAAATCCTGCCGCGGCTTTATCTACTGATTCAAAGAAACAAAGGCACTTCCATACGCGTAGATTGCTTTAATAATCTCTTTAACTCTAAATCTCAATCTGTGCCATTCCCTTAGCCTCCTCTACTCCAATCCTCCCTTCATTATTTTTTCTTTTTCTTTTTTTGGTCATACTTTCTCCCACTTCTCCATATAATTTTATCTGCTCCTCACAGAGCTTCTTGGGGATATTTTTTTTAATGAGTACCGTTTGTTTTTTAAATTCTTGTTTTGGTAGTGACATTCTCTGAAACATGTAGGGTTTTATTCTTTGCCTCCCAAACAAAGGCAAATGCTAATCTCTTTGGATCTAAAGTTGTGATTTTTGGGTACAACATGGAGCATGTTTATTTATAGTTATTCTCTTTCGTATAGAATTGGTATCTTGCTTTCCCATTTCTTTAATTTGACTTGTTTAGCTGTTTAGTCTACTTAGAAAAAAAAGGAGTGTTATAAAAAAAAAAAATAATAAAGTTTTGGTCTTTGTTTAGTTAGTTGATGGTGTTTCCTTTGCAGATAGTATAGGTTAAGAAATGGGATCTAGTAATGGGTTTTATTCTGAAGAGTTCGATTTGGATGCTAAGTGGCTTATTGATCCAAAGCTTCTATTCGTTGGGCCAAAGATTGGGGAAGGTGCTCATGCTAAAGTATATGAAGGAAAGTAAGTCACACTTCTTGATTTTTTTTCTATTTCCAAATTGCAGCTCTTGAGCTCTGATTCATTTTATAACTGGATTTTTCTCAAATTTTCTTGACTAAACCAAGTTTTTTCCATTTCTCAGCGGATCAATTGAGATAAACTATTGTTTATATTTCAATCCCATGTTTATGTCAGCAGAATGTTCAACAGATATCCTCAATGAGAAACTGCAGAATGATTTCTGTGCTGCTGTTTCTAAAATGTTCTTTCTTTTTAGTTTAGAACATCTGATAAGTGGTTGATTGCTATGTTCAGTAATGTCATTCTGGAATTTATGAATAGGTACAAAAATCAAATTGTTGCTATTAAAATTGTACATGGAGGAGAAACCCCAGAAGAGATTGCCAAGAGAGAAGCGCGGTTTGCAAGGGAGGTTGCAATGTTATCTAGAGTTCAGCACAAAAATCTAGTGAAGGTTGTCTTTATAGCAATACTTTTTCATTGTATTCGATTTCAGCGTTTAGGGTTGGTACTGAATTAGTACTATTTTCTTAGTTAACAGTTGTTGAAGTGACCATATACAAAATAACAGGGTTGTTATGTGTTACCAGTTTATTGGTGCTTGCAAGGAGCCTGTCATGGTGATAGTAACTGAGCTTCTTTTGGGCGGAACATTGCGAAAATACTTGCTGAACATGCGGCCAAGGTGCCTGGACATGCGTCTGGCTGTTGGATTTGCTCTTGATATTGCTCGTGCAATGGAATGCTTGCACTCCCATGGGATAATTCATCGTGACCTAAAACCTGGTATGATAAATTTCTGGCTTATGTTCATGACGTTTGAGCATATGAATATTGAACAAGTAGTATTTTATGACAGGCATGTAAACTTGCTAACCAATTCCACATGGTTCAATGGACATTTTTCAGTCTTTGTGAGCTTCGGGTCTTGTATGGTGCATACATTTAGTGCAAGTTTTCTACTAACTTGCTGCATAAAACAGTTGGAATACTGTCTACTGTAATTATTGTTCTCTTTTGCCTTTCCATTTGAATTGTAAAGAATGCATGGTGGCATGCTTTTATAATACCAGCACACAAAAAAATTTAAAATAAAATAAAAAAGCTTTCATATAATACTCAACTTTTTTGTTTCAGTTTTTCTAGTGAAACTCATCCCACCTCAATATGACAAAGTTAGTTCCTTTGACTTTATAATTTCATGTATGATTATTTTGTATGAGCATTGGATCCATAATATCTTTGTGGTGATTAAACTAAGTTGGCAACACAACTAAGCTGCAATTGTTTCTTGCAATTATGCATGTTGACATTTTCTAAGCCATTGTTTGTTTGACAACAACCTGCCCACAGTCCATGTCATATGCCTTACTTTCACTTGAAAGATCTCAATGAGTTTCTTTCTCAAGATAACAAAATATCTGATGTGAACCTAGAAGGCAAAACCCTAGAATCCACAATCAAGAACAGAAATACTTCTCCTAGAAAGCTAAAATCAGATTATTAAATCTCAACCTATCGATTTTTTTGAATCAAGAACCAAAGGTATATGGTTAAAACGCCACAAAGATGATCTCTTTAATAAGTTCTGAAAAGTTTAATGAAGAACCAAAAGCAAGAGTGCTCACACAATTTTTTTCAAAAAAACCTATCTGTCTTCACATCCCAAAAATAAAAGGTATTTATATGTTTGACTTAAACAAAATAAATACTAGTTAACTATGGGCTGAAAGTTAAACCCAAATAACTAACTTAAAAAGTATGGGTAAAATAAATACAAAGCCAAGTCTTAAATAAATAAAAGCCCAATTCGAATAGTAACTTTTGGGTCTTATTAGAAGGTCTTCCTGATGTTTGATTGCTACGAAATTCTAAGCCTATAGAAATAGGGTCTTTCAAATCTTCTAACAAAATTTTAACCCAATTCAAAGGTCAGATTGAAAGTTATGATCATTAATATAAAACCGTGTAGCCAAGCTCTAGAACATGTTAATCAACCTCATCTCTTACTTGGATCACGTTGATCAAGACATGATCATCCTTTGAACTTAACTTCATGCTTGATACCAACTTAGAAAGAATTATCGAAGCTTGCATGGCTGGAATGTCATGAATCAGCCCATTGAATGACTCTTTGATCCTCTTAGCCTCTTGCCCTTGTAACCAATCCAATATCTCATCAATATCTCTCGGTAAACAATCCCTTGAGTTGTATTAAATTAACCCAAGTGTTAGATCAATTATTTGGCTTGTGCATTTGAAAGTTAATGAATTATCACAATTTTATATGAGAATAGAAGATTCTATTCTGGTCAGGTCTATATTGATTGTGCTACATCCTCTTGTTTTTCTTGTGTGATGAACCGAAACTTGATGATTTTATTTTGCTATTATTTTGTTCCTTGATAAGGAATTAATCACCAAATTGCAAGATAGCAATTAGATTCGACTTATGTTATATGCTTGTACTAAGTTTTACATCTGCTGAATAGAGATGGACATATTTGGGAAACTGGTAAAAACCACATCTAAGCTTTGCCGATGATATTTTTACAAATATGAATGCTTGATCCACATTAGTATGCAGCCAAGAATTAAACTTCAAGAAAGGTTTACATGATGTTTGATGGAACCAGATTCAAAGCATTTAAAGTGTTGTCTTGGATTCTTCTTGTTTCACCTCTTTGTTTCTGGATCTTTTTACTTGATTTCTTGAAAATATACTTCACAAAGATGTCCTTGTGCAGTGCTGAAATGAATTGGTGGCCTTATAGCCTCTAGTTTGTGGAATTCAATTCTATTAGGGCCTTTCTCTTGTTTATAAAGTTTAAATTTGCAGATTTCAATTCTACATGTCAAAATTTTAGATTTTTGCACAAAAGTAATCTGCACTTGTTCATTAGTAGATTCGATTTTGCATAATTTGTCATTAAATTCAGGTGTTTGGAATGTAATTGAATTCAGTTCAATTAAGCCGGCTACCAGCATTCCCATATTGTAACTGTCCAAAGAAGGAAAAAGGAAATGCACCACCGTCACTGCATTTAGACAAATGACTAGATACATGAGCAAAAACATAAATCATCTTCTAGAAAAAAGTTAAGCTTCATCACTGTCTGCCATGAAATTCTAAAATATGTTTTTGCCACGAACAGTCCCTTTTCTTTTCTCTGCAAAAAATTAGTTATCAAATTGAGAGATATAGGAGATAAGAAGACATAAGGATAATTTAGCTAGAGAGGATAGATGTAGCAGACAGCTAGAGAAATGGCCGGGTATGGTTTTCTTGTGTGCCTAGTATTGTGTCGAACTCTTGATTTTATAAATATATGTAATTGAATTATATCTTCAAGACAAGTAGGTTTTCTTGGCAACAGGCTGTCAAGCACTGATACAGTGTGATACTCTAAAGTTAAAAAAAAATGTTTGATCACTTGCTTTTGGAATCAAGCATCAAGGATATTTCTGACCCCATCATTTCCTTTCCTATTTACAGAGAATTTGATCTTGACTGCAGACCATAAAACAGTTAAACTTGCTGATTTTGGTTTAGCCAGAGAAGAGTCATTAACAGAGATGATGACTGCTGAAACGGGGACGTACCGGTGGATGGCTCCAGAGGTACTATATTGGATGATTGAGAATCTCTAGAATTTTTTTTATATGATGCAGATCATTCACCTTTCTATTTGGTGTCAGCTTTACAGCACAGTCACATTAAGGCATGGTGAGAAGAAACACTATAATCACAAGGTGGATGCATATAGCTTTGCAATTGTGTTGTGGGAGCTCATTCATAATAAATTGCCTTTTGAAGGCATGTCAAATCTACAGGCAGCATATGCAGCTGCTTTTAAGGTGAGCAATGCTGTTTCCATTCTATCTTGAATTACTTGGATGGTGACACTGTTGATGTCTGGCTGATGGCAGTGCCTCTATTAAAGTGCTGTTGATCTAGATTTTATAATTGATGCGAACCTTTAAGGCAAAATTTTAGAATTCACAATCAAGAATTGAAAAAATTACCCAAAAAAACTAAAATCAAATTTTAAAACCTCAACCTGATGAGTATAAAATTTTAATTTTATAAAATTTCAGCCCAATCCAGCTGTTGGATTGAAAGCTATGACCTTTAACATATAGTTGTTTAGCTAAGCTTTAGTACATGTTAAGTAGTCTGATCCCTTGAATCACATTGATTAAGGCATTTTTTGAACTCAATTTCATGATTGACCTTAGAAGGAATTCCCAAGCTTTCTCGACCCAAGTGTCCTGAATCAGTCCATTGAATGTCCCTTTGATTTTTTTGGCTCATGCCCTCAATGTCCAATCAGCATCTGCAATGGATCCTATGGTATTGCTTGTTAATTCTCATTATTTCTCTTTTCTCAAAAGCATTTGACTTTGAATTATCACCTATATCAAAAGGAGAAAGATTAGAAACATTAAATGTAGCACTAATATTATACTTACATGGAAGTTCCAATTTATATGCTTTGTTTTTAATTCATTCAAGGACTTTGAATGAATAATTCCCTCTGGATTGCAACTTAGATCGTCCATGGGTTAGAAATCTTTCCTTCCTCATAATCACCTAAACCCAATCTCTAGGTGAAAAGATAACATGTCTATGATCTTTGTTAGTTTAAGAGTTATTGTTCATTCTTCTTTTCTATGTGTTGCCGAACAATCATGAAGTTTCCTCACCATATTTGCCTCCTTATTTCTACCAATATCAATTCTTTCATCATTAGGTAAAGGCAACAAATCCAAGGAGTTAGTGGATTAAAACCATGAACAATTTTAAATGGTGAATAATTTCGTAGAATGCACTCTTACTATATGCAAACTCAATAAATGACCGACACTCCCAACTTTTCAAATTCTTTTGAATGATAGTACATAATAAAGTAGTTAAAGTCATATTGACCACTTTCATTTGACTATCTTTTTGTGGATGACAAGTAGTTAAAGCTCCCAACTTTACCTACAAAACCTTTTAAAAATATCAAAAGAACTTAATACCCTGATCTAAAACAATACTGAAAGGAACACCTTAAAGTCGTATTATCTTCCTAAAGAACAAATAAAAATATTGGTTGCATCATTGGTTTTATGACATGTTATGAAATGTGTCATTTTAGAAAACTCATCTACAACTACAAAAATTGAATTTATACCTCTTCTTAAAGTTCATGGAAATATTTACTCAAGGTTCCTTTGGTACAGGCAAATGAGTATATAACCCATGATATAAGACCTTAGATTTGGCTTGCCTACACGTGATATTTTTTTCACATATTCTTTGGACATCATGTTTCATCCTAAGTTAAACAAATGTTCAGGCAATACATCTAAAGTCTTTTTCACACCAAAATGACCCATCAAATTAACTGCATGATCTTCATGCACAAGCAGGTGCAAAATCATTATCATTGGCATACAAGACTTTAATATACTCAAATCTCAATAATCTTGCATTTAAATTAGCGATAAGAATGTACCTTCTAGATAGTGCATCAATCACTATATTTTCTTTACCTTGCATGCACTTAGTGACATATAAAAAGGTCTTAATGAACTCTATCCATTTGGCATATCTCATATTCAGTTTACCTTGTCATTTCAAGTGCTTCAATGATTTGTGATCTGTGTGGATAATGAACTATTTTGGCTACAAGTAAGGGTGCCAAGTCTCCAAAGTCTTAACCAACGTATAAAGCCCATTGTCATAAGTTAGGTAATTCAACGCTGCTCCGTTTAGCTTTTCACTAAAATAGTAATGATTAGGGACAAATCTTCTTCTCATAACAATTTTTATCTCATCCCAAGTCTTAATAGGCCACTCATGATTTCTCCAATTTAACAGAAGCTGATCCCACCATATAATTGCATGATCAATAAGCTCTATCACAACTAACTTGACCTTTTTCTCCTTAGAATAGTTACGACAATCAAAAATCAACTTTACTTTCTTCTCCCACTCTAGGTAAGTTTCTGGAATTATTCCTCCTTTGAAAATAGAGAATCTTCATTTTAATACTCTCGAGGTTTCTTTCCATACCTTCACAACCTCTACCATCTCTTCTGAACTTTTTATCACACATATCATAGTTTGGCCAAAACCTCTCCCTATTGTCGAATGATGCTTGATCAAATTCATCCGCATTTTCATCTTCATTCTCAACACCAATCTCATCTATGGGTATGAGAGCACGTCTTTCTTGCTTTCTAGCATCAGAGACCTTTTAGGATTGTCTCTCTTCCAAATTAGCAATCTTGTTGCAATGCCTATAACACAAAAAACGTGTTTTCCTTCTCCTTCTTGGGTGATGATTTGCTATTGGAAGACATTCAAATCTAAAAAATAATCTGTTAGTAATAAACCTCACACACTCCCTTGCATGTTTACACTCAAAGATTTGTCACTGCACTCTTGTTTCACTCTTAACTTGTTCTTTTTGGACTTGTCTTTTACCCCTCTTAACTCCCCTTTTCAGATCTTTATTGAACCAAACAAAATCAATCAAAAGAAATATGATTTATAGTTCAAACCACCAAATTCAAAATGGCAAAGACAAACACAATATGAAAAGAAATTTAGGAATAACTCAACAAACCTGAATTCAATATGGAATACCCAACAAACCAATTTCAACATGAACTATCCCAACAAACTGATATCAATATGGACTTTTGATTTGTGATTTTACTTTTTCTTAAAAAAAAAAATTCAATGAGATTGCAAATCAAAAAAGCAAGGAAATCAAATTCATTAACAAGATGAATTTGTACATTATCCTTAATATGCACACAAGATGAATTAAACCCTATATGGTGCGATTTTGATGCAAGGAATAAGTAATAACAAAAAACAAGAGCAAAACATAATTTTAAAATAGCTATCTTGATTTTATAATCAAGCTCTGATACTAAATTGATGCAAATCTGGAAGGTAAAATACTGGAACTTACAATCAATAATTGAAATATTTACCTAAGAAGGCTAAAATCAGATTATAAAACTTTGACTCGTTGATTACTTGAATCAAGAATCAAAGTATATGGTTAGAACGCCACAAAGATGATCTTTCGGATAAGTTCGATAAAAAATCCAAAATCAAGGGTGCTCATGCCAATTTTATTCAACATCAGTAATTTGTTTTTTCACAACAAAAAAATAAAAGGTATTTATGTGTTTGACTTAAACAAAAATATAAAATAAATCGTAATTAACTTTAGGCTGAAAATTAAACATAACTAACTTAAAAGCATGGATAAAATAAAACACAAATCAAGTCTTGCATAAATAAAAGCCTAATCTGTATATTCTCAAATAGTTATTATGGGATTTATCAGAAAGTTTTTCCAATATCCGATTGCTATGAAATTTTAACTTTCTATAAAATAAGGGCTTTAAAACCTTTTAGTAAACTTTTAGTCTACTCTAACAGTCAGATTAAAAGTTATGAACATTAACATAAAGCTTTGTAGCCAAGCTCTGACACATGTTAAGTAGCTCAATCTCTTGCTTGAATCACATTGATAAAGGCTTAATCCTCCTTTGAACTTAACTTCATGCTTGACGCTACCTTGGAAGGAATCCTTAGAGCTTGCTTGGCCCAAATGTCATAAATCACCCAGTTGAAGGTCTCTTTGATCTTGACTCTTACCCTTATAATTAATCCATTCGGCACATGCAATGAATCCTGTGGTATTGTTTGTTGATTCTCGGTAATAACCTTTTATTATGTATTGGAGTCTCTGGCCTCAAGGTTGCTTTCTGCAAGATTGGATGCTGGATGCTGATTGCTTTATAACCTCTTATGATGTATTGAAATTACTATGGAGTCTTGGTCCTCAGGGTTGCTTTCTGCAAGATTGGATACCTATTGACTTTAGAAGTGAAGTCTTCTCATTAAATTGGCTGAGTTGATAAATCATAAATTCCAAACATAGGATATCTGGCCGTGGGGTGGCTGACGGACTGAATGATACAGGTTGTTCAATTATGCTGCTTAAAATTGAATGAATCGTTGTGCTAGGGGCAGTCTGGCTGATGGACTGAATGATACAGGTTGTTCAATTATGCTGCTTAAAATTGAATGAATCTTTGTGCTAGGGGCAGTCATTGATTTGAACTTCTAACTAGCAAGATGATGAACGTGTTGGACATCAGTTAAATCTACCTCAACTGACTGCTATCTTTGTCATTGTGGGATTTTACCCCTATGTACACAACAATTTACTGAGGATTTGAATATAGCACGCTGTTTTTATATGAAGTTGCTTCAGCGTTGCAGCATGTGAGATATGCTTTTCCAGTTTTTAGGCAGGCATTTGGACATCAAAACCTGGACCATCTGACATTATTCTTCTTTTATTGCATGATTATAACAATTTAGAGGTATCCAAACTTTGATATGCCATAACTTGAATGATTATCTCGTCTTTTACTTATAATTATAAAGCTCAGTTGCAATTTCCAGCATCTTGAATTATGGTGTTGCTGTTTCAGAATGTGAGACCTAGTGCTGAGAACCTCCCAGACGATTTGGCGTTGATTGTGACCTCATGTTGGAAAGAAGATCCAAACGCTAGGCCGAACTTCAGCCAAATAATACAGATGCTCCTGCATTATCTTTCTACCATTTCAGCACCAAAACCCGTCATCCCTGCTAGGATTTTCACATCTGAGAATGCCGTTTTGCCACCAGAGTCTCCTGGTACAAGTTCCTTAATGGCTGTAAGAGATGACATAGAGGTAACCCCAAGAACCCAGATAGAAGACAAGCCGAGAAGTTTTTTTTTCTGCTTTAACCAATGTTACTGATCCCTCCTGATACACAAAAGTCGTCTCTGGAGGTGTTTAGGCTCATTACAATAAGCAAGTCTTAAATATTAGAATACGCTTAAATCTTTATGAAAATGGTCGATCTAGTTAGTTCAGTTGCAATAGGAAGTTACTCATCATCTGATTGATGTCTTCATTAACCTTTGCACGCTTCTCCCCATGAATACTAGTTTGTTCTGACAATGTATTTAGGGTTTTGGAGTTGGGGTTGCTGTGATGATTTATCATTGCCGAAATATAAGGTCCGTCCAAAGGCCTTCACTCCTGCTGCATACACCATACATCTAAAGACTCAAGCTCTTGACCAAGGGAAACATTTTACAAATCCTGAAGGACACAAAGGACTACAGGATTAAAGTTTGCATCTGCATTACCTAGATTCTATAGGGCAATACATGACAAGAAAATGGTACTATTTTTATTTTAATCAAGCAAACATGGAGGCACTTCAACAACTGAACATAAACTCACACAACAAATCCGCCATATCTATGGAACATAACCAACCTCTGAGTTAGCAGCACTATCCACCCATATTCCAGGGAAGGTGGTGACCCAGAGCAACATAAGACCCTTGAGATTTTCATAACTACAACAAAACAAAAATATCATTAAGTAATTAGCAGATGGATTCTATCAAAAAACGAAGTCGGTGTAGCATGGAGAAGAAAAGGAAGATTGTAGAGGACACTCTCCACCACACCACATACCTTGTGAGAAGCTCCAAGTATAACTGATAACATTTGAAAAGCTTTCAACTCCACAACATTGTCACTTGGACTCCTCTCAACACTGCTGGAGTCCTTTCTTGAAAACTACAAGCGTAAGGGAATCCTTAAATTGTCTGCCAGTTGTTGTTGTAAGCTTACGTGCTCCATCTTTATGTTACTGAAATGCATAATAGATGGAATAGTGTTAAATTTGTAAATTAGAAAGGTCAAAAACTTGACATTACAATAACTTACCCTTGGCAATTGCTGTATCTAACGTCTCAACATCAGTGCCTTGACTAGAAACGTTAACAGTAATATTCTCAAAAGAGTCTACAATTTCTTCAATCTTAACAGAGGAATGCTCAATCCCCTCATCTAAAGGCACCTCACCAAAGTCTAATAAACAAATCGAATATCCAAGTTTCTGTAGTTCATAAAATTCAAATACACCGAACTGTCAATAGGCTTAGATAAAATGAAAGCTCTCACAAAGCTTTATCTACGCGTGGCATTGTTAAACCGACTTAAAGGTTATAAATTTATAATGGTCGAGAAAAAAAAAAAAGAAAAACCATAAAAAAACACGCAACTTAAAAAACAATGAGAAAGGAAGAACCAGATTATTGAAACCAAGCATTGAATTTTAATTGAAAACACTAATCACAACCACTACCTGGTTAAAGAAAAACTCAAAACACCAATGCCAACACATCCCGAGATCCCTTAAGAAACAACGATGAAAATGAACAACAAGAAGCATAGAGATAGCTCATTACTATATTAAAAGTTGGTTTGTTTTTGCATTTTAAGAGTACCTTTGGAGAAAAAATTTCTTTACTTCAAATTAATTTTTTTTATATATTTTCAGATCATTTTAATATACAAATGTTAAAAATAATTTTTTTAAAACAAAAAAATATTATTTTAATATATTTCTGAAAAAAAACACTTTTACACTTCTAAACATATCCTAAATGTAAAACGAAGGGAGGCGCAAAAAATGGTAGACAATCTTTCCAACATGTCATACAAGAGAAGAAACAGAAAATAATCAAATCGACAAAAAATGGCAACAATCATTTCTCCATACACAGGAAGCAAGTAAAGCATGACCAAGAAGAGCACAAAATGACTTCAAAAGATAAAAGAAAATGAAAGAAGCACAAGTGCTGGGCAGAAAAGAAAGAAGCACAGCTATGCATGTCAATAGTAAGAGGAAGAAAAACTATACACTGACGAAGAAGATCGATAGCTTAAAAGAGGCTGGCTTGAATTTGACAGAGAAGATAAACATCCTGATAGAGGTTGGCTCGAATTCATAGTACAGATGGGAGAGGGCGAACAATGATCATGTTGTTTCTACATAAACCCAAACTTCCCCAAAACTACACCCTGCCTTTTTTACAGTGAGGGACTAAACAATGAAAGACCATTTTGTTTTAGTTGATTTATTGATACAAACTAATGGAAGGACAAATACAAGATCACTTTCCATTGCAAAGCAAATTAAAAAACTGGCAAATGAAATGAGGCAAAGGGTAATGGCATATTCGGAGGTGTTCTGAAACATGAAAGATAGCTTCCTAAAGAATCTGCTCATTATATCCCATAAATTCCTTCAGTAATCTTTGCTCCAGATAGAGTCCCATTTTTAGATTCGGAAGCCTGCCTTGCTGTGCTTCATTTCTTTAATCAATTCCACCAGTCCATATGACCATCTAGAGCTAGATCCATATGCAATGTAGCTATGATCTGGTATGATAAATAATTGCATCATCATATTAAGCAACCAAGGCAAATCTTATGTTTCACAAAAATATAATCTGAATCAATGAATCATACAGAATTTTAAAACAAAGTCTAGCATATAACTCAACTACTTGATACATACGTTCCATATAATAGAAAGTTGTTCATCTAAAGCAGTGGCTGCTAATATTGTATTGAAAGTCCACAGATCAAGTAAAAGAAGTGTGATTGCTAACAAAACAAAAAAATCATTTGCACCACAACGCGAAGAAAATTTGGTGAACGAAATCTTTTAAAGAGTTGCCGAGATGTGCTCATAAGAATATAGATTACTGAAAATTTGAATGATATTAAATTTAAACAAGTTTTATATGAATATCAGATTAATAGTATATGGAATTGAATGAAGAAATTCACTAATAAGTCCAAGATGCAAAGCAAGTTAAAACTTCGTTATTAAGAATTCATTTTAGAGTTTATTGTTAAATCTTTATATTTTATTGAATAGTAAACTAAAATGAACTCACACATTTCATATTACATGCATAAACAAGATTGATATACATTTAATTGGTTCAAGTTTCATTAGGTTTGAAATCGTCAAAATTGATTTTTGAGCTAAACTGGTCGACCGCAGTTCATTCGTAATGAACACCTGAAAATTTTGCAAGAACCAATCAACCACTTTAGTTGTTAGTCTAACAATTATAAACGGTTAGTTTCTTTTCGAAACATATATATAGCTGTCTTTTATGCAAAATTAAAGTGAGATTATGAACATACATGATATAAAAGCTATTCCAAAAGAAAAATCAACTAGAAATCATAAATTCTAACATAAGTTGTGCTAAGTTAAATCTTCATATTCCAACACAAGAGTGTAAAATCTCACACTCATATTTATACAACTTCAATCATCCTAAGTGATATTTAGTGAGCTATAGAGATTATAGTTTTTAATTGCATAATCTACTCTTTAAGTGAGTGAATCTTATTGTAAACAAATCATAATTGTAAACACTTAAGAGTTTAGATAAATTCTTGGCATTGGTGAGGTATTGTCACCAAGAAAAAAAAATCTTGAAGATGAGACATCTTCAAATGGTGTAACTGCTTGGTGTAGGTTCATCAAGAGCATTGTATTTTTCATTTAGATTAGTAAAATAGTACAATACTCAAGTACAGTTGGCCCTTGAGGTATGGATATAGGCTTGCCGAACCACCTTAAGAACCAAATTTGCAATCTCTCTTTCTTTATCTCTTTACTTTAAGCACTTTAATTATATTGTTAGTTATTGTGTTATATATGCTTAGTGTGATTATTTGTATTATTTGATATAATTAGTGGAACACCTAATTCACTCCCTTTAGGTGTTATTGTTGTCTTAAAATCCTATAACAACAATTGGTATTGATGTAACCATATTATTCAATAGTTTCACCCACATTTAACTAGTGTTTTGCGTATGTTATTTATATAAAATACCTTGATATTCTTTGTTTTATGTTTTGAAAGCACTGTTAGATAAAAGATGAAAAAAAGGAGTAAATTGGAGGTAATTGGCAGATTTGACGTTCAGTCGATGTTTTGTGCCGAGCGTGAATTCTAGAGGTCGAAATAAAGTGATTCTAGTAGCATTAAAAAGCTAACATCCATACCTTTCTGGAAATTTAAGACAAAAAATAATAAAAAAAGAGCATGGAAATTGCAGCCTTCAAAAACAAATCTCGCATTTTGCCAATGTTGACATTTGGCCATTCAAAATTAAATATCTGGAGCTGCAGAAGTCCAATTAATACAACCTCAATTTTTTTGGATTCCTGACTTAAAGACTTATCAACGCTTCAAATTTTAGCCAAAAACAATTTCATACGAGGGATATGTGATTTTTCAAAGATAACAGCTGAATTCTGCCAAACAATGGTGGGTTGTTGGTGGCAGCTGAATATTGTCAAAAGAAGCTGCACCAACCATTGACAAAAGAAAGCCACCATTGTTGATAAGTACAGGAGGAGCTGCCATTGAAGCCTATAAATAGAGGTATCATTTAGAGAGAAAAATAGAGAGCAAAGAGAGTGCAGTAGAATAAAAAAAAAAGGGTGACAGTCATAAGAGAAGAAACACAAACTCTCCCCTCTACAAACCAGAAATTATGTATTCTTCCATCTTTAGGAGTAGTTATTCTATAGATATGCAAGGCTAAACTTGTTTTCTTAGTTGCAAGGACGCAAAAACCTTCAGATTTCAAGAATTGTAAGATTTATTCTTCTATTTATTTTCAGTTTGTATTATAAATGAGTATGCTTGTTTTCCTATGCATATTTCCTATGATTGTTTATCTTAATTGCTAGAGCAGACTCTAAGTTATTATTATGAACAATCTATTGCTAAGTTTGATATCAAAGCTAGAGTTGTGGTATACAAATTTGTGAAGCAACTAAGCTTGATAATTATGGTGGAACTATATTATTAAACTTAGAGAGAACATTTGATCAAAACAACATAAGCTGCGGACAACTTGGTTGTTAAGATTAATGAATTTATCTAGATCTTAAGGCCGCCATTGGATTAAATCATTAATGCAGACACTGTGATTGTTTGTTGATTATGGTTAGTTATACGACGGATCCATTAATTAACCAACGTTAAGAAAAGATAAAAATTCAGAATATAAACTGGAGTTTCGTTTTAAGGATTGGTTCTGATTTCTGTAGGTGGATGTGTGCTTGCGACCAAGGTTTGTTTTCTTGATAAATTTTAGTTTTAATTGATTTTGTTTGCTAGTTTGATTTCTGCCATAGTTTAGATCATTGCAAATCAAAACACCCCCCAATTGCATAATGTATAGCATAAAAATCTGAACTAAACATTTCTCGTGGGATCGACCCCTTGCTTGCTCTATACTATCTTATGTGTTTTAAGCTAGGGTAATTAATATATGCGACCGCGACATCACAACAGGTATCAAAGCCTAGTTCTCATATATATATATATATATAAGTTTGCTTAAACTTCAGTAGAATAAAAATCACTAGCTATAATGTTCAAAATGAAGGAACATCTACCTTTAAGTCACCTTTCTTTGATGTCAATGATTATGCATATTAGAAAGTTAAGATAATTATATATCTTCAATATGTTGATTATGATTTATGGCTATCTATTGAAAATAGACATCATAAGCCTACTAAGATTGAAAATGATATAACAATTCTTAAACCTAGAAGTGAGTATATCGATGGTGATAAGAAATTGTTTTCGATAGATGCTAAAGCTATAAACACTTTGTATTGTGCCTTGAGTATAATTGAGTTTAATAGAATATCATCTTGTAAAAATACTAGGGATATATGACATGCTTTAGAATTAACTCATAAAGGTACTAATCAAGTTAAGGAATTCAAAATTGGGAAGCAAAGGTGATGGCAATCCGAAAAGCCAATGATCTCACTAAACTTTCATTGGAAGAGCTCATTGGTTCACTAATGACTCATGAAATCACCATGGAATAGTAAGAACTAGAAGAGAAGCCAAAGAAGAATTTGGCATTCAAAACCGTATATCATGTTGATAGTGATGATGATGATGATGATGAAATGAAGGAGAACATCACATTAATCATAAGAAAATTCTGAAACTTCTTAAGAAAAAAGTAAGGAAATAAAAAATTCTTAAATTTCAAGAAGGATGGAAATAAGAAAGAATATATCAAGGAGGCACTCTGATGCTACAAGTGCAATAAGACAGGACATATAAAGGTTGATTGTCCTCTCCTTCAAAACAAGAAGAAGAACCGCCATCACAAACAAGCAATGAAAGCAATATGGAGTGATGACTCGAACCTTAGCTCAAGCAATTATGAAATGCATATTACAAACATGTGTTTCAAAGTAATTGAAAGCGACAATGAGGTATTTTTTTTGGATGATGAATCTGACCTTTCTTATGATGAACTACGCGATGCCTTTGAATCATTGTATGATGAGTTTAAAAAACTAGGTCATAAATATAGTTCATTGAAAAAGAGCCATGCATGTTTAATTATTGAAAAATATGCATTAGAAAAAAAAACATGCATTGTTATTTATAGCAACAAGGTTAACCAACTTGAAGAGGAAAATAAGGCTTTAAAAGAAAAAAGTGGACAAGTTGAATACCATACTAGCAAAGTTCATTCAAGGTTATAAGATTTTAAATACCATGTTTGTTAGTTAAAGATGTCTCTTCAACAAAAGAGGTTTAGGATGTCAACCAAAAAACAACCAAAAATATTTGAAGAACTACTTTGTTAAAGCCAAACAATCATTTAATCCAAACCAAACATGTCATTATTGTATAAGCATTGGTCATTTGATTTATGCATCCTATGAAAAAGGACAAAGTTGATAACATGTCTTGGGTTCCAAAAAGAAATCACCACTAACCAAAGAGGACCCAAGAAGATATGGATTTCATAAATCTTATCTTGATTTTGTGTGTGTAGGAATCAAGGAAATATGAGAAGTGGTTCTTGGATAGTGCTTGAACACATAACTGAAGATGATTCATTGTTTTCAAGCATAACCAAGATCAATGGTGTAAAAGTCACATTTGAAGAGAACTCAAAAGGAAAGATCATTGGAGTTGATAATATTAGAGGTAAGTCTTTTCCCTCAATAGAAAATGTATTTCTTATGAATAATTTAAAACATAATTTGCTAGTAAGTCTTTTCCCTCAATAGAAAAGGTATTTCTTATGAATAATTTAAAACATAATTTGCTAAGTATTCAATTATGTGATAAATAGTACAAGATCATGTTTGACCATGCATGTTGTTTAATCCTTGAAAATGATAAAGTTTTAGTTATTGGTATTAGAAAAGAATATGTTTACAAGATTAAAATCAATATATGCATGAGAATAGAAAATTACCTTGTTGCTAGCATTAATGATAGTTTTCTTTGGCATAGAAGATTAGGTCATATAAGCATGAACATTCTTTCTAAACTTGTCAAAAAAATAAGCTTGTTAAAGGACTCTCTTATATTGAATTAAAAAAGGTAAAGTTATGTGATGCTTGCCAAATGGGTAAACAAGTAAAATCTTTTAAGAGCAAGAACCACATTTTTACTGAAAGACCTTTAGAATTGCTACACATAGATCTATTTGGACCAACTAGAGCTAGAAGCATAAGTGGTAATAGATATGTGTTTGTGATTGTGGATGACTTTACAAGTTATACATGAGTTTTGTTTTTAAAATCAAAAGATGAAACTATTTATGAATTTGTAAAGTTTTCAAAGAAATTTGAAAATGAAAAGGGTTTTTCAATCATAAACATAAGGAGTGATCATGATGTGAATTTATAAGTGATTTATTTGAAATGTTTTGTGAAAATAAATGATACCACCATAATTTTTCAACTTCTAGAACTCACCAACAAAATAGGGTCATGGAAAGGAAAAAATCAATCTCTTTAAGAAATAAAAAAACAATGTTAAATGAATTTAATACCCATAATGTTTTTAGGTGGAAGTCGTAAAAACTTTTTTCTATGTTTTAAATTGTGTTATCTTGAGATTGGAGTTGAAAAAGGCTCCTTAGGAGCTTCAAAGAGGAAGAAAACCCAACATCTCATATTTCAAAGTTTTTGGTCAAAAATGTTTTATTCTTAACACCAAGGATAACTTGGACAAGTTAGTATATTTCTTGGTTATTCCTCCTCTAGCAAAGTTTATAGAATTTATAACAATATAACACTTTGTCTTGAAGAAGCCATGTATATCGCCTTTGAGAAAACTCAAAATGATAAAATTGATGAGATTCTAGATGACATAAATGAAAATGTTCAACATTTAAATTTTAATGATAGGACACCTATGGAGGACAACAATGAAGAGATGGACAAAGATCAACCAATCTCAAGTCATCAACAAGAAATGGTAAGTAACTCTTTTGTGCCACCAAAAGAGCTAAGGTATGTAAACTCTCATCCTCTCGAGTTAATTATTGGTAATTCATTTGAAGGAACTAAGACTATAGTATCTATTAGGAACATCAATGAACATTATGCATATGTTTCGCATATAGAGCCTGAATACTTTCTAGAAACCGAAAAAGATGCTTTAGCCATGTAAGATAAGCTAACCTAATTTGAAAGAAACAATAGGAACTAGTCTCTATACCTAAAAATCAATCCATCATAGGAATAAATGGGTTTTTAGGAATAAAGTTGATGGACATGGGACCATAGTGAAAAACAAAGCTAGACTAGTCCTAAAAGGTTATAATAAAAAAATAAGGTATGGATGTTATCTATCAAATGGAACTAGTCTCGACTTATTTGAAGTTGTATAACTTCAGATATGAGAAAAACACTGAGTAAGGAGACTGGTATAGTACTGTACAAATTTCTTATGCTATTGTAATGAGTGAGTTTAGACATGTAGATGAAAAAATTGAATGTTGTGTCCTCCATGAAAGTTGTAGCCTTATTAGCTTTTCATAAAGACAAACCACGCTAAAAAAAGACTTCTAAAACCTTAGTTATGATTAAAACACCAAACAGTGTTTGGGGTTGAGTGGACTAATCAAGCTTTAATCTTTACTTGGAATTTGTTGTTGATTAAAGGTTTTAACACTTGGAATGATGTAGTAAAAATTGATAAAATGAACATTTAATGTTAATGCTCATGTTCCGGCCTATAGAAATTTAGATGGGAGAATCCTTGAGAATGTACATGTTGAACTTGATTGTGTACTACTTGACAACATTGTAATGAACTTAATGAGGCTGTGAAAAAGAATATGATCCTTGAACATATTTAGTAGTACTTTGTAATTGGAATGCATAAAATACCTTATGCCATGTGATAATGAATGAGAATTTGTTGTTGCCACATGAAGAACACAAAAATATGCTTGTTAGGGGAATGATATAGGCTTCGACCACCTTAAAAGAGGATAGCAAAGAAAAACCCTCATGAAGATAGTAATGAGTGATGGTTCCTCTTTAACAATGTTTTATGAATGTGTGATATTGTCATGGAATAGAATCATTACATGTTTTCCTTGCTTCATAAACTTTGAAAGTGAATTTGATTGTGGTTTATATCCTCGATTGTATAATGAAAACCATTGTGTAAGACCATTAACCAATGCTTAAAAATATTTATAACAGGGGGTTGATCGGCAACTTAAGACATGATACCATTTGATGTACTACCAAGTCAAAACAAATGTTAATGAGGTGATAATGTAACAAACGGTTGTGATACCTAAAAAATAAAAAAATATGGTAATGTTACAAACAAATAATGTTAAGTGATGATGGTGACGAGTAAACATAAGATTAATATGTGTGGTTACTTCAAGGATTCTACCCAAGGAAATTGATAGTTAAGGAAATGAAATATTAATTATTGATTAGGGAATCAAAAATTAAGAAAATGAGTTGCTATGTGATGACGTATATCAACAATCTTAGATTTGAATATATTATATAATTCATCGTAAATGCAATACCAAAAGTGACAAATATGAACTTAGACGCTATAACAACTAGTGTGTAATTCAATATGTATATGATGTAATTGATGCTAAAAGAATTTTGGATAAACATATTGTTCTCCTTCTTATGAAAAACCACGTACATATATTTTATAGCTAGATGTTGAAGTTGTAATGTTATTTTAGTTGCAATGATGAGCACGAGTAGTGTCATATGAGTTAAGGTATTATTGAACTTGAGTTGAATGTTTCAAGCAAGATTGTTAAAAGTGCTAATAGACATAATGATTCATTTTCCTCATAAAAAAATTATGAGCATAAGTCTTCTTGACGACTAATAACTCTTACAATGCTATACATATTGCAGGTCTATGTCACGAAGTAGACCAACACTGATTGTGTCGTTTCACTATTTATAATTTTGTTAGATACTTATTTTTATGTACTATGAATACTTAACTTCACCCTGAAATGTAGTAAATGATATGATTGTACTTATAGCATTTGATTATTGCATCTATTTTTTTATGTGTGTGTGTGTCCATCACGCGTATGTTTTAAGTAAATTAAAAATGAAAAGAATACAAGGTGAATTATGAGAAGCAATGTGAAAGAATCAAACGGAGAAACAATTGAATTGGTGTGTAACCAAAAGTTACTACGTGTATGTAATAGAGTTATTTGATATTGTGTTACCCAAGAGGATAAGAAAAGAACTGAGGATAAGAAAAGAATATAGGGAGAACACTGTTGTAAATTTGGTAAACCAAAGAATCAATAATGGTATGTATTGTTAGACAGATTGCTAAAACAAAAAAAACCCATTATACTCATACATGATGGTTATAAATATAAAAGTTATATGAAAATTTCAGGTTGTTACATATAAAGCACACTGGAAGATTCTAGGACTGTCAGAAACAGTGGCGATATATGGGTTTCACACGCCTCCACCACTAGCAACGCATGCAGGTGACGCTCTGGTGTCTTGGGAGGTGCATGATGGCGTGGATTGGGCAACTCTTCCTTCCCTCTTCACTCCTATGTTGACAGTGTAACAAAGGGGAACTTGTAAGAACAAGAAACAAACACAATAAAATTCGTTCTTTTTCTTTCTTTTTCCTTTTTTAGATTTGCTTATCTCTCACTATTTTTTCTTTAAATGGTCATTGTCGCTATTATCACAGGTGGAGCATAGTGCATGGGGAGGGCTAGTTCGGTGGTTGTTGATAGGTCATTGCTTCACGACTGGAAAGAGAGAAAAAGTCGTTGACAATGGTATTCACAGTGCGAATGTTATTGGAACTGACATTGTTGGATATCTTACTGGCGAAGGTTGCTATGATGTTGAGGAGCTAGAGTCTGCTGGTGGAGGAATGTGGTTGACAGTGATGGTGGGTCGATTTGTGGTGGTTTCATATGGATAGATGAGAGGAGAACACTGTGAGGTAGAGGTTTGCATGGTGGGGGACTACTCACGATGGTTATAAGTTGTGTTAAGAGGATAAAGGTCGGCACCATGGTAAAAGGTGTTAGCTTCTGGGTTTGGTCTCCTCACAATAAAAATGAGGGGCTGTAAAGAGAACAATCTTCAATTATGAGTTTTAAAACATGTTATGAATCCTTATTGATGTTCATGTGCTGATCCACGTAATTTTGGTTACAGCTTTTTTTATCTGGAAGGTGAATATTCAGCAGATGATGCTTGTGAATTCAAAGAACTGGAAGAGGGCATAACTAAAATTATTTCTAATTGCTGATTGCAATCCGTTGCGCCATTCTGGAGCAACAGTGTGATAGGGAGGGGAGACATAATTTTTCAAAAGGTTAAGACATTTCTCCCCCTTTGGTTCCCGTTAATGGCAAATGCGATACCAAGTCGTGGCTGGCTGCTCTGTTTTTAAGGGGGTGGAAGAGATCATAACTAAATGTGATACCAAAGCTATGGTCAGTTCACCAGCATTTGAAAACGAAAGCAATGAGTTGTTTTTAACTGCCCATTGCAGTTTATTTCGGTCTCCCAAAAAATTTTGGAGCCACAGTTCAGGGCCTGTTTGAATTCAATGCTGGAACTTGATACAAAGAGCAAAGAAACGACATGGAAAATGCTTTAGTTGAAAAACTGGCTTCGAGTGACTTACGAATTATCGTTGTGATGAAAACTTGATTTAGCTTAAGGTATTTGTGGAGCATTAAATGAAGTCAAATCATGTGATCGCTACAAAAGAATGAATCCCTCTCATCCATCTGCAGAAATAAACAGGGTCACAAGAATATATTTGGAAATTAGCCCATAAAAGTAATAGCAGTCTTTGTCAGGAAAAAAAGAATATCAACTATCACAGTCAAAATTGAATGAACATACAAGTATATATATTGGCATGGTAATTTATAAAATGTCTCTTGGGCCATTATTGTTCCCACCCCCCCCCCCCCCCCTAACGAGCTGTTGAATTGGGAGGATCCATTTCCATTGCCTTATAATAGACTTTTTCTGCATTAGTCATTCTATCTTGAAACATTGTCCATTCTTTCCGACACCTCTCTCTCACCTGAAAAGGAAAATCCGAGCTTAATTAATAATACTCCTTGTTTTTAAAGGTGATAACGCAACTTCACAGAAAATTATGCAAGGTCAAGGTTCAGTTCCTTGTAGCTAGTCCAGAAACAAGGAGGGAGATGGTGTTCGCAGTTGATTTTGATAATAGAGATTAGAGAGAACACATTAATTGCATACCCCTTCCCACGGTGCCTTTCCTTTCTGTGCTTGCCCCTGTGAAATTAACCACGAAAAAAAAAAACAGTGAAGAAAATATATTCCACAATCAACTAGTTCATATTGAATATTGACTTGAAGTTACCTGGCTCCCGAGTGAAGGAACGCCTTGGTGAATGATCCACTGAGCATCCACAACTCCTATTTTCTCATGAGCAGGCTAATTCCCAGTAAAGTCAAGTAAGTATAACTTGTTGTAGCAGGAAAGTGTTAGTTCAGGTGCAAGAAAGAAAATGGTTACCGACCTCAACACATTTCCTCATAGCAAAATCTAGACCCCAACCATGAACCAAGTCATTCTACAATAGAACAAGTTTCAGATTTCACACATTAAAGTTAAAGGAGTGGGATTGGCAGGAAATTTAAGTTTACTCGTTTTACCTGAATCATGTGCCAAACACAACGCCATGCATCTCGAGAAAATACAGTTGCCATGATCTCAACAAATCTGTTCATAAAGTATTTAATGTAAGATACATTGAAACCCAATACAAAATGTATCTTCAGGGTGTAGAAAAAGGAAGCCCAATCATTCCAGTAATAGAGTAAATTGGAAATGGGTTTAATCATGTTTGCATACGCTGCACATGGAGGCAAATGTGGATCTGTACACCAACCAGGCCTCTCTTCAGTGTCCCTGAAGGAAGGGAAAAACAAATCAATATCATCCAGACACTAGCGTTGAGATTCATTTCACAAGAAAAAGTGAAGGCACATTAGGAAATTCTACTATTCTTACTTGTGCACTTCAATGCCATCTCTTCTCTTTGTCATTGCCCATGTTGTTCCTCTATCTGGATCTAAACCAGGCTGTGAAATCTCCAAACCATGTTTCCTTACCAGTTTAATGTATCTGAAACAGATTGGATTTAAACTTCATATTCCAATTTATGAAAATATGCATCTCTATTCAAATGGAAATTGAACTTCCAGTACTTCTCTGCATCAAAATGTTCCACCCCAAGGTCCTCATCCCAGAGAAAAATATAATCGTAGGGAGCAACAATGTCAGGATGAAGAAAACGTTTGGCATACCACCTGGACCAAATTTGAAGGAGTATTTTAGTAAATGCAGCTTAAGTATTTAGTAGAATTAACAAAAAGTTAAGAAAAGGTAGGATTTCTAACCACTTTGTTTGTTTGTGAGCACTGATGTGAACAGTTCGCTTTGACCACTCAAACTCATCCCATTCAGTTGTCCGTCCATCATAGTGAAACAACACAATGGTGAAGTTCTCGGAGAACTGAGACAATATATATAAATACATATATCTTGAGAAAGGGAACACGAGAAAAAGGTGAATGAGAGAAAGAGAGAACCTTTTTAACTGCTGCATCGATATTTTTTTTCTGATCATAGCCAACAGTAAAGGTTACAAGATATCTAGGTTGGATGGTTAGGTCCTGCAGACACGATGTCCATAAATCAAAGATATGGATTAGAGAAGAAAATGATGAGTCGACAGTCAAGAAAACTCAAAAGATCTAATCATATAAATGGAGCGCAGCACAAAAGAAAAGATTTTAAATCATTTTGAAGAGTCAGTTTGTTATGATGTATTATCCAGTTTTCAATTTCTATCTAAATACAACTAGATGTAATTGCAACTGTTTGATGCAAATCATCTTCAAATGATCTTTTTATCCTACACTGTTCATGTTTTTAGATCAAGCTACTAGTGAATGCAAATGCATGAAAGTAACCGACTTGCAAACCATAATAAGATGATTCATATGGGATATTTAAACACCTCACTAGGCAGACCCCAAAGTCGGCGGAGGTAGAAATCTGATTCAGAAGCAACTATACCAGGGGGTAGTCTTTCAGCACCTCGAGGATTTGTTGGAACCCAGATCTGCATTAGAAACACAATGGTAAAAAATAGTGCCTGCAGAGAATCCATGCTGATACATTTTTTATTGAAAATTCATCATCATTAGTTACAGATAATTGCAAGTCAAAGTTAATTAGTTCCTTAAGGTAAAACGCAAGTAATCAAAAAACATAAGGTAATTGACCTTGGTCCTTTATCACACTTATTGAAGCAAAAGAAATCAAATTCTGAAACAGGCAAAAGGTAACTGCACTAGGTATCAGTATTCCACAATTCTCAAATTGATGTCACTCTAATTTCAAAAGAGCAAGCTTCCATCTTTCCCTCAACTGTCGTGAACCATAAATCATTTTTCGCACTTCAAACCTTGTCATTTTTTGGTCTATCTATCCTCTGTTCTCTCCAATTGTTTGAATCCAGTCACTATGCTGCATAGATGCATACATAAATCTACATTCTATATGTCAATCTTTTCAGACAATCTTCCTCATACCCATCCTCAAAGGGCAGCACCTCCTTTTTTACTTAGAATGAAGTCGTATCTCCTTATTCTTTCATATATTTTCACACAGTTATCCCCACAATCAGATATCATCTACACTCATGACCAAGCTGCATACTAACCTACCAGCATCAGCATAAGTAGGATAATAGTTATACTAAGACAAGGCTATTTGAGTTGAGAATCACAGTTTCATAATAAAGAGGAGCTAATGCCTTCAGGTGTTCAGGTTCACCATTGCAGCACAAACTCTGGGCCCATTCACAAATAGTATCAGGTTTATATTGCTTAAATGCACAACCAGCACTTAACCAATTTTTACACATCAGGATTAGCTTAAATAGACTATATACCTCGGTCTCGTTGTATCTGGGAAGTAAAGGAGAGGCCTCTTTGTTACCCTTTAGAGAAGACCAAGCATTGAACAGTGCTTGCTTTGAAAGACCAGAGTATTTGTCCTCAATATATGTAAGATCAATGGAAGGAAACAAACCGGATGGGAGATTCATCTGCCAATCATAAAACATAGAAATATGAGTTTTCTTGCCGCGTTAAACAACAGCAAAACCAAACGAAGGAGAAACATAACTATAAAGTAGAGATTGAAAAGGTTAAAAATATATATACCTTAGATAAGGACAGCGTTGGAAAGGATATTCCTAAAAAGAAGCCAAAAATTATTCCAATAAAAGTTGTCATGAAAAGCCTCATCATCTCACTAGGTTTTTTGGGAGTTCCACTGCAGTTCAATAGAGGTCAAAGTCACAAATATAGGCATTGTTGTTAAAACTAATCCAGTTGTAAGTTAAGGAGGAAAATAGACCCGTGGCCGAAAAGAAATAACACAGTGTTTCTTTACCTCCGAATGGGGACTGGCATTATGGTAGAGATTTTCTAAGTACAGAATCACAAATATACAAGTTGAAATCCAGCAACAAATAGCTTCTTGACACACTCATCAAGTCCGGTTCTCAGTGCTTGAAAAAGAAATGAACTTCCTCCCGGCAAGAAAAGCTGACGAGCATCCTAGTACATTAGTCAAACTTGGAAGACCCACCGAAAAAGAAAAGGCAGTACGAAAACTGGACAATATCACATCTCAGTGACAGTTTAAATAAAGGACATAAGATAACAGCCTCATCAAGCCAGTGCATTCCCAGGATGTACTAAATCAGTAGGCAAAGCAGTACCATAATGTGCCATTGATTCATCATTGGTATGTAATAATACCAAACAAAATACTCACATATGCATAGAAAAACTTTAAAAAATTGCTATCTGAGTGTGAATACGCAATGCAAACAACGCAATACAACCTCACGAACATGGGCCGTTACTTCTCTTCCGAGTGTAAATCACTTCAATATACAATCGAAAACGATGGAATGTGCCGATATTCTTCAAGAACGCATCTATTCATCTACTCCAAACCCAAAAAAATCTCAACTGATCTTAAACCTCAAGCCAAATTGAAAACTCCCCAATTAACCCCAGAGAGAGAGAGAGAGAGAGAGAGGAAAAAAAACTACTCCTTCTTGCATGTAACATAACATAACATGATTTGATCAGCTCGAGACTACCTTACAAGCAAAAATGAAATTAAAACATATGTAGAATAAAAAAAAGGGTGGTGGTGGTGGAGAAATCTACCTGGGTATTCCTTGATTTGGAGGGAAAGATCGGATTATATATCCAGAGATTTTATTTTATTTTTATCCTTTTCAGAAACCAAACACGATCTGGTCTGCTATTGCAGACAAGAAGGAAGTTAGTTTTCTTCGAGAGAGAGATATTTTAATTTAATCATCATAACGGAAACAAAACGCAGAGAAATGAGAATTTATAGTTTAAAATGCTGGGTTACCTACTATAAATTCCCCTCCTTCGTCAGCTTAAATGTTGTCACTGATTCAACGGGGTGGGTACCTATTATTTATTGTATGTAAAGCTCCTCCTTCACGATCTAGCATTCGGTCTTTCTTCCTTGCTCATCAACTTTTTTGCCTTTGCAGATTTATCAATGCCTATAGTTTCGATTTCTTTTCATTTTTACCCTTGAGATTTTCAATTTTCCATTTTATACTAAATAACTAAAATTTTCAGAATAAGAAAACTAAATAAGTGAAAAACAATTTCTTTCAATTCAAAACAAAAATCATAGAAAAATTTTTCATTCTTTCTCCTATTTTTTTCATCTCATAAAATTTTTTTTATATATATAAAGAAATTCATAGAGTAATAAACTGTTTAGGAGTCATTGAAACTTAATGAAAAATATAAGGATAATGGTTGAAAGTCCTAAAATATAGTCGTGAAAGTTGAACATAAATGAATTTATAGTGTATAGTTTACCTTTTTCTTTGTAATATTTTTTTTTTAGGACCTAGGTGAGACCTCTTATCTTATGGATATTGCATGGTTATTAATGTCAAAGATGATCATTTTCGGTTTGATCTGGTTTTTACCTATAAAATTAATCAAACTGAAATTTTATAAAATATTAAAAATAAAACCAAAACCGAACCGAAACCAGTTTCAATCGACCGGTTTTGGTTCAGTTCGGTTATTTTATATTAAAAATCAAAACCCAACCCATCAATTTCGGTTTGGTTCGATTATTTTATATTAAAAATCAAAAACTATATTGTTTTTTGGGATTTTGTTTTGGACTTTCTAATGGGTTTTATGATGGGCTTAGTTTCGGTTTGATTCGGTTTTTTCAGTTCGGTTATTTTATATGTTTTAACTAAATTGGTTTGGTTCGGTTGAAATTTTTCGGTTTCAGGCTTATGAAACAAAAACCGAACCACACCAAATATTTTTTTAAATATTCTTATCGGTTTAATCGATTTTTTTTCATGATTTGGTTTTTTTAGTTATTTTTTTTATTTTCTTGGTGCAATCAAGTTTCCAAATTTTTTTGTTCATCTTTGGTTGTTGTTGAGAAAACAAGAATTATTGTGTGAGTTGAAAGTGTGGAATTTATCCTATCTTTGTTTAGAAGTTTGAAGGAACTTGGCGAATGTGATTTTTTTAGATTTGGAGATTAGCTTTTGGCTTTTTTATCTTTCTTTTAATTTCATAAACTGCAGTTTTGACATTTTGAAAAAATTAGGAATATTAATGCACATGTATTCTGCACGTGTCACTTAATATATTTTTTTTATAATAAAATCTTTTTTTATTGCATATTTTTATGAGTTGTTTTGGGTATTTTATGAGTTGATTTTCTCTTACATTCTCATGTTCTACTGTGATCTATGTATTTGAAGGTTTTTTTTCTTCAAGTTTCCAAACTACATTGTCCAATTTAATTAGCTATAATGGAAAGCTACAACCACAAAAAAAAAATCAATCTTAAAGTCAACGAGTTTTATTTAATAAAAGTTTCATTTAGATTGTTTTTGTTATATACTAGAAAAAAATAGATCGAGACTAGAAAGTATTTTTCAATTTAGGTTTATTTTTTTATTTTTTAACCAATTAAATGTTGATTTTAGACTTAAAATAGATTTATTGAGGTTTTCAGGGTGTTAGTTAAGTGTTTTTATTTGAAAACAAATGGTTGAAAATGTATTTTTTGGCATTTAAGGTGTGACCCTATTATATAGATAAACTTCTACAATTTTAATTTTAATTCATTAAAATAGATTAATAAGAAATTATGTTTGGTTTCTTATATTATTTATTGTTCAATTTTCACTTTGTTTGTTTTTTACAAAAGATACTCATATTATTCTATCTTTTTTTAATACCTTACTCCATATCTTTTATGCATGTTTTATGTCTTATAATAACATGACTTGTTTTATGTTTAGTAGTGCTATGGAGATGTAATGTGTAAAAATGAGCTAAATGAGGTATTTTTAGCATAATTTCAAACAAATGACTAGAAAGAACATATTAGGATGAGTTATTGGAGCTAAAAAGTGAAAAATTCTAATTGCATTAGGAATCCAACTTGAAAAATGAATCCTGATGGAATCATGATTGGTTTGAGCATAAATCAAATGTTGAACGTGTATAGAAGTTCATGTGAACATGTGGCAAAACATTGGATTAAGACTTGCAAACCTGTCAAACTAGACCTCTATGTACTTTCTAGACCATATATGTCACCACAAGCAGAATCTTACTCCATTTCTAGTTGGGTTCAAAACCATATATCTCAAGATTTCCATTTGTATGTGGTAGGCTTAGTAAATCATTAAAACAAGAAAGAATGACATGTTTGAACTCTACCAAGAAACTAACATGAGTCCAACCTATCTCTCAATATTGGGATAATGACATGGTAGCTTATTAATGACATGATAAGGGCTCCACATGATTAGGGAGACTCTTCTAGAAAATCAAAGTCAATGCACAAGTTATTAGAGTGAGATTAGTATAAAAAAACCTTAAAGTATGACTAGGTATTAGCTATTTACTAGAAAAACTACTCTACCTCCTCAATTTCCCGTAACCAGCCCTAACCTCTAAAAAAAAGAGGGTGACATTTAGAGAATATAAGAAGAGAACGAGGGATTTTATTGTTTTCAAATTATGTGTTTCTGTCTTTTTACTTTTTTGAGATTGCGATACTCATGAATTTTATACGAGCTTAGTTTTTTTATTTTATATGGTTGGTGCTCTTGAATCTTAAATTATTATGAGGATCTGTGTTTAAAATTATTATATATCTAATTGTGATATATGAATATCTTATGTTTTTTTATGATTAAACTCGATAATTTATGATTGAGATTTTATAGGAAGTGCATCGTATGTTTTTGGTTTTAAATTGATCGCTAGTTGATTAGTTTATGTTGAAAGCAAGATTACTTGACTTAAGTAGTAGGAGTATATAAGTTTCAAACCCATGTTTAATTATTTGTTACTTGAAAAATATAAGTCTTGATTAAATTAAGTCTCTACACGTGTTTAATTATCATGAACTAATCGCACTTATCTTGATCTTAATATTATCATGTAATCAAATCTTGTATACTTAACCAAGGTTATTATGTTATTAGAGATAATTGATGCATGAATGCTAAGTTTACTAAAAAGCAATGATATGTGGAAAAACATTTGCTTATAGTTGGTTTATTAATTTATGATCATAAATCAGATTAGAAAACATATCAAAATTCAATTATTGGTGTTTCTTTAAGGAATACTTTCTTGCAAATGAAGTTAAGCAATTTTTCTCTTTATTTTTTATATTATGCGGATTCTACCTCTTACTTTTAAAAATGGTTTTTTTTTTCTTAGCTTTCTAAGTTGTTTTTAAATAGTTTACATCGTAAACAAACCCCACTTTTAATTACTTATCGCATATTAGTTAATTCAATCAAACAAGTATATTTCGTAGTTTTATTTTTGTTTGATAATAACTAGCTTAAACTAGTTTATTTTTTAAAGATTTCAAACCACATAAATTCAGCCTTGATGTATGCTTGGATTTGAAATTTTGCATCTTTACTTGGTTTGTTTTAATTTAAACTTAAATAGTTTATTTTGATTACATAATTAAAACTCTATAAAGTGAGCAGTAATAGTTACCTTAGGGCAAAACAAATTCTTATAAAACTTGATGGCCTCTTCCCGTAGTTTAGAATCATCAGTGCACCAAGTCCCATCAGAGAGAAAACATCTATTAATCATGTTCCGTCCTCTTCGCATAGTTGTCTAAGCATGAAAGAACTTTGTTTTCCTGTCACCATGAGTAACCCACTATTCTCTAGATTTTTGGAACCAAAGAATTTCTTCTTGCTGAAGAACAACATTATAATCATAATGTAAAGATTATTCTAGAGAAAGAACTGAATCATCAGTATAGTGCTCAAGACACCTCTGGACACCATTAATCCGAGTTTCAGGTTGTCTTTTCCTGTGGAAAATATTCCCAGAAGTGTGTTGATTGAAAGAAATAGAATCCTATCGAACCTTCTGAATCGCTTGCAGGACATTATGATAGCCTTTATCCCAAGCACCACAAACAATATCCTGATAATTTGAGTGGGTAGTCCAGGCTGCTTCAAACCTAAAAGGTCTTTCACAACTCAGTCTAGGCGGTCCCCACAATGAAGAATAATCAGGTTATGATCAAAGTGAAGCCTGCAAAGAGTTTCAACATAATCCTCAAGAAAACTAGTTTGCCAACCTAAAGAAGCCAACACCCTGTCAAGCCGTTTGGCTAAGTAACAAACCCCATGAATATGTCTATGCCAAGTAAAATTAGGGCCCCGGTGGCCCAACTCTGAAACGTCATAATCTGACATCATCTGCAAGAAACGCGAAGCCCTGGCTTATGAGAAGAGACTTCTCAAGTTTCAGAAGGAGAATATATTTCATTGAAGTAACCAATGAGAGCCTAAAAGCCTTGCACTTTCAACTTTATTGTATTCAAATAATCCCAAAGTTGAAGTTGAACTCCAGGAATGGGCGAGATATAGACTGCTGATAAGAACCAAGAGCTACTTCCCATAGAAACCTGAATGGTAACACATTGCTGAGTGATATCCCAGGTTGAAAGGGAGACATAACTAATAGAAGATATAATCCATATGCCACCGGCATATCCTTGGGCTTTAGAAAAAGCCACTAAAGTATAACCAATATTATACTTAACCTTCAAAAAATTGACATGTATTTCCAACAAGACAAACAAAGAAGGACAATACCGCCTTGCCAATTCTTTGTGGTGGCGTTTTCTTATCTTATTAGTGCCACCACAAACATTCCATGAGATAATAGAAAAATCCATCAACATATTCATAATAAAAAGATAGATAATTAATAAATAGCAAAAGCATAGTAAAACAATTACTGCACACCATCCATCTGCATGGCCATCCCCTTATTAAACCCCTAATCACCTGAACAATTAATGGGCATAGTCATGCCCTCAACCCTAGGCATAGTTCCTTCTAAAGTTCAAGTAAAAGGAGAAAGCTTAATACCTAGGTAAAGAGGAGTATCTTTTAAAACAAAGGCCGGAGTATAAGCATTGACACTCGTCAAAGTTGAAATGAAACTTGGATTCAAATTCCCTTCTGCATGCTGCATTATTTCATTGCCTTTAATGCTCCCCATCATACCTTCATCAAACCCTCCAGTAGAGAAAACGATCAGTTTACTTATTAATTCTTTTTGTAGAGATATCATTAACAGGCTTGGGGTTGATTAAAGTGGGATCATCTTGCCTAACTCTCTTTTTCTGTTGGGCCCATACATGTCCAATAGGAATATTTCAGCCCATACCCTCCCCAACATGAAACTTTGGTCCAGCTACTTCCAAGCTTTCAGGATGCACGTCAGCTACTCTATTAAAGCAGTAAATCTATCGTGTACATTTCCATAACCAGTCCCTTTATTCTTAGCTTTATGATCAATTTACGATTTATTTTTTCTTGTAACTGTCAACTAGTCACCATTTGTTGCGGGAACAGTTACGTCTTTCATGGGATTAGATTTTGTCATGGCTTCTACTACCTTGCACGATTCCTCCACCACCACCTCCACTTGAGCAGTAGCGTAGCATTTGACTCAACTGTGGTGGGTCCGATCCCTCTAACTAGCTTGTAATCCCTATCATAGTTGCCATAACATCCATACTTCCCACATATTATATGAAGTCCTTCATACTCAACATTATACCAGTGATCTTTAATCCAAATTCTACCCACCACTAGTTTATTGAGCTCAATCTCAAGACAAACTATTGCAAATCTGCCTCTCTACATTGCGAATATGCATATCTTCCTTAATGGGTTTACTCGTTAATGTCATTACCATCAAGAGATTCTCATCATAAAATACTAGGTTTAGATTAGGGATACGAATCCAAACCACAGTACGATGTAATTTAGCAGATGATGATACAAAATCCACCGACCAATGACTAATAGTTAAGTAATGATCAAACCATCCGCCTTCATCATAACTTTCGCTTTATCTTCTTCAAGATCAAATTTTACCATAAAGAAGCCATTCGCAACATCCATTAGTTCAAAATCACTTGTCAACTTCCTCATTTTTTTAATCTCATGTTAAACTGATAAATCTAATCTCTTTGCCAAGAAGCTTGATAACAAGTGAATCTTGCCATGGAAGATAAAGATCACTGAAAAGGCCATCTTCTATGAATACCTTAGGCAAAAGCCTATTGCCATTCTCAAACTCGATTCATACCAAATTACTCTTGAGAAGATATGCATGATCACATGCCATGTATCTATTGTAGTCCTTTAATGGTTGCCCAGCATCTCTCCATAGGTATAGAATATGTCATAGTCGATAGTTAAGGGAAATCATTGCTCATACTACTAAAAATATACTAATTTACTCAGGAAATAATATTGTGTTGTGATCTAAAACAGAAGGATTGATATCTTTATTTAGTACAAAGTAGATAATTTGTCATGCATTACGCTGTGGATCATATCAATTTTTTTAATATTAATATTTTTTCTAGTAGAAAAAAAATAAACTATGTAGGAATTAATTTGATGTGACTTGGTCGTCTTAGCAGGTTCAAATGCAACCTAGATGACCAGTAAAAATATAATTGAACTCAAAATAAATATTTAAAATAATATTTTTTTAATAAACATTGAGACGACAATATATTGAACATATTCAAGTCAACCTGAGTTAACCTGCCAATCTAGATTCCAAGTTATAAGACTATGATAACCCCATAGAAAACAAATCAAAATAAATTATAAAGTTTCATTTTCAATAAACTCAATGTTGAATGAAAAAACTGAAAAAAATTCAATTAAAAAAAGGATCCAAGAATGATCCAAGTCAACTCGAGTTAATTTATCAAACTTGTAACCCGGGTCAAAAGACCTTGGTAACCAAATAGAAAGCAAATTGAAACTAATTATAAAGCTTAATTATTAATGAACTTAGTATTGAAAGATGAAATTGAAAAAAAAATCAATTAAAAAAGGACACAAAACGAATCGAGTCAATCCGGATTAACTCGCTAAGCTCATGACCTGAGTCATGAGATGAGGATAACCTCATTAAAAATAAAACAAAACAAATAGAGTTAACTTGTCGAACCTACTATAGTGCGGGTCAAATCAATTTTTTTAACATAAAAAATGTTTAGGCGTTGCTAATATTTTTTCTAGTAGAAATGTTTTTTTAAACCATGTGAGGATTGATTTGATGTGACTCGGTCTCCTTGGCAGGTTCAAAGGCGATCCAGATGACCGGTAAAAACCTAGTTTGACTCAAAATAAATATTTAAGATGAGATCTTTTAAATAAAATTGAAACAAGAATATATTGGATCAATTAGGATAAACCTGAGTTAACTTGTCAATCTGCATACTAAGTCATATGATCATAATAAACCCATAAAAAAAACAAA
>Ga0325414_1000413_pt1 | contig 34120 bp, 21 predicted proteins | sample PopdelMetagenome_8_FD_206183 | JGI IMG/M metagenome (GOLD analysis project Ga0325414, IMG submission 206183) | Populus deltoides microbial communities from Bellville, Georgia, United States - Leaf-PdKOR-R3 | ecosystem: Host-associated > Plants > Phyllosphere > Phylloplane/Leaf | place: USA... | reverse complement strand
TAATCCTCCAGACACATTTTAAATATATTTACAAAAAAAAAAAAAAAAAAAAAACGTAATCTGCCAGCTGGGGGCTTACCAAAAGACATTTTGGACATCAAAACAAATGTGATTAATTGAAATTACAAGCTCCAACAAATTCACATCTCGGAAGAAGTTAGTTTCACGCAAAGATAATAACTTGATAATGAAAACACGATGGAAAACTTCAACGCAGAAACTGTTGATCAACTTGGCTGAAATTGAATCCCAAAAAATAGAAGAAAAAAAATTCCCATCTACACAAACTCTCAGCAATTCCATCTCATTACTACAATTTAAAGCTCCAATAAATCACCTACACCAAGCTTCCAAAAAATCATTCAACAGAGTATTGGATTCTAACTAAAACTCATCACAATTGCAAGCAAATTCACTGAGAATCTCAAATGTATCTGTCCATTAAAATTTCATGCTTCAAGAAACCAAATTTCTTCTGAAAACTCAAAATGGGTCATTGAGTTCTAAAAAATAACACACAAAGATACAGAACTTCTATCATTAGATAACAAAATTCATAAATAATTTAAGCAAAGTATGAAACCCAAATTCACAAAAGAAGAATTACCTTCAATAAACCCAGAAAACTGGTTCAAGAAAGCATTAATCTGATCCTTATAGATATACCCGACAGCACCAAACCCACCAACAACACCAACCAACAAGACTCCAGCCAAAAGGGTACCTTTGAATGCAGTGTCTCCCTCCAATCCCTCTTCAGCTTCACCACCATCACCTTTAATCTTATCATCACTATCATCATCTTTTGGATTCAAGAACCACCTTAAACTTTGCGGGGCATTAGTCTTTCTAAGAGTCTGTGGTTGTTTCTTTCTTTGCTTTAAAGAAGAACAAGGAGTTAAGAAATGAATTCTTTTGTTAGGTCTAAAGCTGTAATGAAAGAGAGTGCAAGGCGGAGGAGAAGAATGGAAATTTGATGTGAGAAATGGTGGTGGAGGTGTTAGGGGCCTTGAGTTGAGGAGGGTGCGCATTTTAAGCAGGGAGTGTGGTGTGGGATAAGACAAGAAACTGGTTCTTGTTGTTGTTGCTGTTTGGGTTGTAAGGAGTTGGCCATGTAAAGTAAAAGAAAAAATGTTGTGCCGTTTTGAGATGTTTTTATTTTTGTATTTTAAAAATATTAATTTTTTTTTATTTTAAATTAATATTTATTATTGTTTTAGATGATTTTGATTTGTCATGCAAAAACTAATTTTTTTAAAATAAAAAATATATTATTTAATATATTTTTAAATAAAAAAATACTTTAAAAACAATTATAATTATAACCATTTTCTTAAAAACACTTGAAGAATTATATTATTTTAATTGTTTTATTTTTGTTACGAGGCTTTGGTTGGAAAGAGTGTTGGGATAGTAAAATTATTTTTTAAAGTAATTTTTGTTTTATGAAAGTGTATTTAGATTATATTTAAAAAAATTTAAAATTTATTTTTTACATAAATATATTAAAACAATTTAAAAATAAAAAGTATTATTTAAAAAATATTAAATTACACGCACGAATCTTTGATTTGATCGTTAGGGTGGGGCTATCCTATCGCGTTGATAAGAAATTTTCAGTTTTTGGATACCTTTTCAATCTTTATTCATTGGGAATCGTGCACTGAGTGGTGCTATGTGGCATTCTGTTGTGCCACGTTTTCTATTATTTTGTGGACAGTAGTTTTTAATTTTGTGAGAAATTAATATTAATTATTATTTAACATTAATTTGATACTTAACAGAAAATGGCCTTACTATTCATTCCTTATTTACTCACACATAAAATTATATTGCAATTATAATTTCGTTACATTATAATTATTATATATATATATATATACTATAAAAAGAAATTGTGTTTTCTGGAAAAATAATGTATTTGTAAGTTTTGCAATTTTTTACTATAATGGTGGTAAAATTGTAATTTTTATTTTTTTTAGAAAAGAAATTTTTCTTATATTTTTTCTATATACTTGATATTTTTATTATTTTACACTTGGTTTATTTATCACTATTTTTATTAAAAAAAACAATTATATAAAGATTAAGAAAATGATGTTTTACTTTAGCAATTTCAACATTGTTTCATTCTTCTGCTATGATAAAAATTATCTTGAGATTTTATATGTTTTTATTAACGTATATGATCTTTATTATATTTTATTATATGTAAACATCGACTTTTTGATTTACGGTTATATTTTTTATTTGATGTCAAAAAATACGTTAATAACACCGACACATTAATTCTTTTGCGTTAGAAAGAAAATTATTCGACCTGCAACGAGATGAGTTGAATAAATGCATTAACATATTGTTTTTTATATTTATTGGCATAAATAGTTCTCGATATATTTAATTAAATACATGAATATTTTGATTTATAATTAGAATTAAAAAAAGTATTTGAAAAGCTTACATATTTATTTTTTTATCAAAAAATATTATCTGACCCACAACAAAATACTGGTAAAATAACTAATTGTAAATTAAAATATGAAACACTTTCACTATTTCAATTATTGTGCCTCCTATGCAAAAGTTAGTTATTGAAGAGTTAAAAAGTTGCAGACTTTTCTAACCTCATTTTTCTTTTCTTTGCCTTTGTTTTTTTTTTTGGTTTTTTCTTCTTAACTTATTACTTCATCTTAAAATTTTTTTTTGTCTTATATCAACTTTAATATCAGAGCATAGATTTTAAATTATTATAATTAATCGATTTATTAAAGCTTATGTTAACTCATAATCGATTATTGATCCAGCATTAAAAAAAAATAATCCTTTTGTTTACAGCTCAGATATGGGAAATAAAAATTCACCATGTCAGCTCCACTGTCATGCCAACACCTACTGCCATGTCATCACCTATTGCCATGTCATCGAACACAGCCATATCAGCACCATCATCATCATATACAACCACATAACACCACATCATTACAGACGACCACATCAATGCATATAACAACACTAGCACCACAATACCCTGCCACGACAACACCATATCAACATGTAAGCCATGTTGGCCAACAATGACATGTTAGTGTCATGCCAGCTAGTGACTCATAAGTGCCATGTCAACTAACAGTGCCACATCAAGAGTCTTTTCCACGTTAACAACAGTAAGTTCCAATGTATTTCCATCACAATCTGGTCAGTAAATCACTTTACCTTTCGATACATTGAATTTTACTATTCTAGTATTACACTTGTTATTCGAATTATCACTGATAGTACCTTCTGTGTCTTAAATAAAATCCATGCATTACACCCTTATATCTTTACTCACTTTGTATATTGCATTCAAGTTTTGCCATTAGTCTTTTTTATTAATTGTCGACCTTGTCGAAACCTGTGGAAGTTGTGACCTTTTAGTTGGTTAATTATTTACATTTAAGGGTTTAACAATACATACTTAAAATTTTATTGGTGTATTTTGTTCTTGATTAATTTCTATATTAAAAAAAATTAATTTTATTTTTGTATTATGATTTCACTTGCAAGTATCATATGTGATTTCATGTATTTGTGAATAGTCATCTAGCATTGAACTTTAAGTTTACAGCTACCATGAATTCTACTTTGAGTGATATCTTTAGAATCAATCATGAACAAAATACCATAGAGTTTGAGACAACTAGGTTATGTGTTGTTAGATATGCCTTGACACAACCCAAAAGAACTGAAGATTAGAGAAGGATTGTTATCTTTCACACCTATATCAAATATGGGGATAAAGGTTGCAAGATTATCATTAATAATAAAAGTTATATCAATAAAATATCTTCAAATATTGTAGCTCGCTTATGCCTAAAATTTATTCTCAATCCTAAGTCATATAATGTGTCATGGGTTAATAATAACTCCATAACAGTTAATGAGATATGTTTGTTCCCTATCAAATTCATATACTTTCACGATAAGATTTGGTGTAATATGATTCCAATGAATATAGGACATGTCATTTTAGGTAGGCTATGAATATATGATTTAGATGTCACCATTTCCAGTCGATCAAATTCATGTTCTTTTGATTTTAAAGGTAGAAAGATCAAAATCATTATATTGCCACCAAGACATAGCAATAAGAACAAGAAAAAAAGAATATGAACGAACAAATACTTAATATTATGAGTCCATGTGAGTTTGAGAATGAGGTTAAGGAACAACCTATTATGTCTGGTTTAATTGTAAAAGAAATTTTAAGAAACTTTCTAGTGAAACTACCTAAGGAGGTAAATATGGCTAACATAATAGGTTCAAAAAAGTTTGAAAAAGAGGTTCATGAAGAGTTAGTTATGTCTTTTTTAGTTGTAATTTTTTTAGGAGACTCTCTAGTAGAGTTGCCTAAAGAGGTAAGTGCAATGTCGAGAGAGTTTCAAGATAGTTTTTATTTTGAGTTCCTTAGTCTATATTTAACATCTAATTTGTCATAGATTTTGAGAAGCCTTCCAAGCTTCCTAATTCTTTACCCCTATACTTGACATCAACATGTCATAGATTCTGAACAACCTTCTAACCTCCTTAATGCTTTGTTTCATATGCTTGACATCCAACATGTCATAAGTCTTGAGTTGTTTATTGAGCTTTCTAAATCCTTACCCTTTATTCATGATAAAAAGGCTAAAGAAGTCCCAGATTCACTAGGTTATGTCCAATTTATATCTATCTAGGATTCAAAAAGTATGTGTTCCATTCCATACTCCCAGTCATATAAGGTTCATGGTCACAAACCTAAGATGCAAGTAAATCTTTTTTTTTGGTCTCCTCACTCTAAAATGTTTGATTCAGTTAAGTCTTTTTCATGTAGAGTTCATAATTTGCATGTCAAGATCATAAAACATATTCAAGCAAGTAATGAACAATATAAATTTAGAGCTAGTATCATGATACACTTAATGTTGAAGATTATTTTATGATATAGATTAGACCTGAACGATATTATTTGAAAACCATTTATAAACTGTAAATGAGTAGTACTAGATCATTCAAAGTGTAACAAATGATTGAATCATATAATTATATCATTAAACTACAACTAAACTTTGATATTAGCTCTACTTTTGACATAAATAACTTCATTATATATAAAACACAATAACATATCCTTGATGATCCTTTTAAAACCCCTGTCCCATTATCCTTATCTTTAGCACAAAAGAAACATATTAATGATATTTTGAATGCACATTTTTTTACCACAATGGTGAACTTCAGTGAATCTTAGTATATGAGTTGAACGACCAGATTCAGACTATACTTAGATTATCAAAGAGACATCACAATAGCCTGATCATGATTGTTGGAAGCAATATTAGATCCATCTTGAATTACACTTGACAAGGTCAAGTTTCTTCAATCCAGAGAGAATTGATGGGGACACCAGACTCGAGACATTGTTTACACACTTGTATGATCATAGACGATGGAGGATAGCCCAGACTGTGGAGAAATTGAGCTTTAGCTTATGTTTTTTGTTTGATTTATTTGAACTTTTAGTTGAGGTTTTTAACTAAACTTATTTGTTGGGTTTGATTTAGTTATTGTTAGATATTCTATTTATCAGGCTATAAGCTCAATTATTTGTTCTAGTTAGGGTTTTAGTATTTATATCCTATTTATTTATTGTTGGATATTTTATTTATAAGACTATAAGCTCATTTGTTTGTTCTAGTTAGGGTTTTAATATTTATATTATATTTTTCTAAATGTTAGATATTTGTTGATGAATTGAATAATATTTGCAAAATTGCAGACTTTCCCAACCCCAATGTTCTCTTTTTTATTTTTTTCTTCCTTTTCTTTCACTTTTTCTTCTTAGCTTATTACTTCATCTTTAAATCTTTTTTTGTACAACATCATAGGTACAACAGAGAAAGTATTGTCATCTTCTACTCAATTGGAACCCACTTGTTTTACTCAAGAAAACAAATATGAGGAGTGTCATGTAACAATTAAAGTTGAAATCAATGCACTTATACAACATGTCATTTGAACACTAGTACCCAAACCTAACAATGTCAACATTGTTGGAAATAAGTATGTGTACAAGATCAAATAAAATGCAAATGGGACTGTTAAAAGATTTAAAGCTAGATCAGCACTAAAGAAATTCTAAACCTAAATTATTATTTTCAGCTGTTTGTCATCCATAAATGGATGGTGAAATGGAAGTAATGAATATGTACTTAACTAATTTATCGCATATTATCATTCAAAAGAACTTGAAAAGTTAGGATTGTTTGTTGTTTATTGAGTTTACATATAATAGAAGTGTGCATTCTACTATTAATCACTCATTATCTAAAATTATTTATGGTTTTAATCCACCAACTCCTTTGAACTTGTTGCCTTTACCTGTTAATGAAATGGTTAATCTTGATAAAAATAAGAAGGTTGAAATGGCAAAGAAACTTTATGAGTGGTTGAAAAAAACTAAAAAAATGAACAATATGCATCTAGAACCAACAAGGGTTATAGGCATGTTATCTTTGAACTCGATGATTGGGTTTGGATGCATATGAGGAAGGAAAAATTCTAGACCATAAGAAATCTAAGTTGCATTCTAGAGGGTATGGTACATTCCAAGTCATTGAACAGATTAATGACAATGCATATAAGTTAAAACTTCTAAGTGAATATAATGTTAGTGCTATATTTAATGTTTTTAATTATTTTTTTATTTATTATGTAGGTGATGATTTGAGGTTGAATCCTTTTGAAAAGAAAAAGTTAGTTAGTTAGTTGTGTAGGTTTAATTTAAGCCTAGTATCTAATTATGATTATTTTATTCTTATTCAGTTTTAGATTCAAATTTGTTAGTTATGTGAATTTAATTTAAACCCATTAATTAATTAGGGTTAATTTTTAAGTTATATTATATAAGTAGTTAAAATAACATTGAAAAGAGAACTTTTATCATTATTAATAATTGAACAGCATGAGTATATTTCCTCTTTAGTTCTTCACTCAACTTCCAAAACTTCTCAAAGATTGCTTTGTGGTGTTCTAACCATATGCCTTCGATTTTTGGTTTAAGAAATCATTAGGTTAGGGTTTTCTATATGATTTTAGCTTTATTGGGTGAGTATTTCAATTCTTGATTAAGGGTTCTGAGCTTTCTCCTTCCGAGCTAGCATCATAATTAGTATGTCTAGCATATGAATAAAGTCTGATCAGTTTTTTTTAGTAACCTGGATAGTTTTTAGATAGTTTTTTCAACTAAAAAATATCATATTTAAAGCCAAAACTATCAGGTTTAGTTCTAGTTTTATATAGGCTAATCAAACCTCATAATGAAAGGAATTATCAGAATTAATTCTTTATCAATTTTGGTTCAGAAACCTTCTATCAAAGAGGGATGAAAAAGAGTGTTTGTACACTATTTTTTTAGATTTTAAACTCTTCATCACCTTTATTTTTCAACTTATTATCTTCCTTTAGAGCTTTGTTTTTTCATCCAATATAGAGCTTAGGTTAGTTTTTTGAGAAAGATACTCGATTTAATTTCTTTTGATTTGTGGACCTGGTTCAAAAGTGCTTCTAAACAAAATGGTAATGTGAGAATCTTAGGAAACTTATTACAAACATCATATTTGCACCCAGCGAGGAACAATATAGCTTAAAGGACAACAAATTAATCCTTGACAACAACAATTTTTTAGCCTAATAAAATCTTAAATGCTTCAATAAATAAGTATTTTACATTAGTTTTATTTAATTATAAATTCAATATATGTTTAGTACATAATCTAGTATTATGCTTTAATCTCTTATGCAAGTTTGGATATATGTTTAGTATGCATGATAAAATCTTCAAATGATATTTAGTTTTAATTGCATGCTTGCCTTTATATATAAAATTACATGCTTAGATAGAAAACTAGTATGAACACTAGTTTAATTTATTAATACTATTTGGTCAACAATCAAAAGACTTTATTTTAATTAATTTTTTTTGTTTATAATTCCTCGTGAAAACTAGATTAATTATTAAAACATATTTTAACAACTTTAATCTTAAATTAAATTCAACTTTTATCTAATTTTTTATATTCATGTATGTATTATACTTTTTGGAATCAAACAATTCAATCTATAATCTTTGTTTAACTTTCATATCTAGCTTTATGATTTTTTTAATTTTTAGAAGGTTTCTAGATATCTTTTAATAGTATAACCTGTATACTTGTTTTTATGTTCATGCAATTCATTTAATTTTTATACAAAATTATAATGATAGGATTCATGATAAAAGAACTAAAATAATATAAAAGGGATTAATAAAATCTTGCATAGTTTCTATACATTTGATTATTAAGTTATTTAGTTTTTATGGTTATTTAAGTTTATATTATTTGTATCTTGCTTGATTTTTTAGAAGCCAAATCTTTATTTACATATCTTTGCTATTGTTTATATAGAATCATCATGATTTTAAATCAAGAAACATTTACAACCAATATTGTTTTGACAAGTATTACATTGGTAGGGATGATTCCATTATCATGTACTTTAGTGTAGTGTGCAAAACTTGAAAAGTTCAATAGATTAAGTTAATAATAGAAAAATATTATATTCTATCTAACCACTTTAAACTTGACAAAGTTCTCGACTGAAGAAGTGTCAAAGTTGTTAGATAAGGAATCTGACGTACAATTGTGACAGTTGTGAATGCATAGAATTATAGTGATTTTATGTGCAATAACTATATCGCGAATGGATTATACAATACATTATATGATGTATATAGTTAAATAAAAAGTGCTAAGGTATTATGGTAAGTTTTGGATAAAAAATACAAGATTGAAGATGCTAATATAAAAAAGTATAAGGTTAAAACATTTATGGATTTTAATATGATCGATTCAAAAACAATTATAAGCCAGGCTTTGGATATCTTGTATGATATCCATGCTAAATTTATGTCTTTAAGTGAATCTTTCCAAGTGCTTACAATTATTTAAAAATTATTACTATCTTGAAAAGACTTTAAAACTACCTTAAACACAAAAGCTAAGAAATGGGACTTGAAGACTTCATTCTAAGGTTAAGGATAGAAAAAGATAATAAGTTGTCCAAAAAAAGAGCTAACCTTTTTAGTATGATCCCTAAAACAAACATTGTGAAATAAGTGGTGAAATCCTATAATAAAATCAAAAGGAAAAGCTTGTTTTGAAGAGGAAAGAAATTGTCAAAAAGTTTAATGATAAATGATTCATCTATAACCATACTAGACACGTGGCCAAAAATTGCTGAAACAGGGTTTAACAAGGAAATCCTAAAAAGAAAAATGAGTGTTTAAGCAAATATTATAAATGTTGATCACCTTACCAACAAAATTTCAAAAATGAGTGTTTCTAAAGTTAACATGATCAACAATCTTGATAGTGGTGAGTAGACATTAATGCCACATGATATGTATACATTAAGAATATGATGTTTTTTACTTACAAAGAAATGGATGAAGTATATTTATATATAGGGAGTTCATTAGCTTTCAAGGTGTTTGGTGTTGGAAATGTCATAATAAAGATGAATTTTAAAAAGCTTCTCATCCTTAATAATGTACTTCATGTTGCTAACTAAAAATAGGCCTTGTAATTTTGTTTTTCAATTTTTTTTTTATGGAATGATCTAGGTCTCATAATCCAGATCACATGTTTAACAGGTTAACTTGGGTTCACTTAGGTGGCTTTTCGTGTTTTTTTTTTATAATTTTTTTTAATTAGATTGACTGAAAATTGAATTTTGTAATTTTTTTCATTTTACTTTTTATAGTATTGTTCTTCGTATAATCCAAGTTACGTGTTTGGAGATTTAACCTAAGTTTACTCAAGTTATTTATTCAAATCTTTTTTAAAACTATTATTTTTAATCAATTTCACCCTTTAGACTCTTTATTTATTCTTAGATGAATTTAAAAAGTACTTTGAACTGAATTGAATTCTCGGCAAGTTTTGTTATTCAGAATTGCAAATAGACATTCCCCCATGTACCTGTCGTTTCGAATGAAGGAGATTAAATAAATAGCCAATTGGATGCTATTAAAGCTGAGATAAGATAAGCACATTTGCCACACCAGTCAAAAGATCGATCGCATGAATAAATACAAACTACACATTGCAAAGGGGTTCAGACAGAGGATCAAGAACGAAAGTACTGGCAATCTCATAATCATATCAAGTGTGAACATTTCTGGAAGCTTACATTTAACACTTCCCATTCTCCAGGAACTACAAGACCTGGAGCAAGAAAATCAGAAAAGGCCATTCATATATTTATATGTTGGCAGAACTAAGCTCACACTATACTAGCCCTGAAGCTTCCGCAGATAAGCTTATTTTAGGAGAGCAATTACAATGCATAACGACATCTCAAGCATGACCAGCACTGCCCTTGAAGAAAAGCATTATTAAGGCCTATGGAAAGAAGTAATGGCAAAATGTATCAAGATTGAATGATAACCAAGAAAACGATGCTATTATGATGGAGCACCAAGATAAGAGGCAAGTAGCAATATGTCACTGAATATTCCACCAGCAGTCACTTGAGCCCCAGCACCAGGTCCGCGGACAATCAGAGGCTGTTCTTTATACCTTGTAGTTGTGAAAGCTATGATGTTATCAGAACCAGCAAGCTGTGCAAAAGGGTGATCTTTCTTGTATCTTCGCAACTCAACAAGCCCTTGTTGACTCTCCGCATCCACCACCCCAACATATCTCAAGACCTTTGGATTTCATACAAAGAAGAGAGAACGGAAACAGAAAAAAACATTAAAAAATACGTTATATGAAGACAAATATTTAAGAAAACATGCTCCACCTAAACCAACACAAAGTGGCCATGGGATTTTTCTTGCAAATTGATTATGGAAGGATGACATACTTATTCAAAAAAATCTTTGATTTCAGAGATCACCGCAGTTCACAAGTACTTGATATACTGTTAACACTAATGGATGGATTTTGGCCCAGTGGCACTGACCCTCAAAAATCAGAGGAGCGGGGAATAACATCTCAATTTCAGGGCTATGCTTGCCACCAGAAGAACCAGACCAAAAGAATCAAGAGTTTGTGAAATACGTGTTCTTTTCCCCCATTTGATATCCATAATGAACTTCTCTTTACAATTCCCTTTTCCATAAACTTGATTTACGCTACATCACATAACCTGAATCACTTCTGAACTATTTTTCTCAGTTTTAGGCCATCAGAAGAACAAAAGCCATTATCACAAATGGTTGTGAAAAGAATATATGGACCTTCCTCTATGATCCAATAACTAAATGTCTTTTAGAAAATGTGAATAAGGTTAGCTTTTGAACTGAAAAAAATTTGTCACAAACACAAAAGGTTACAAAAGGTGTGTTTGATAACAAGTTCTGTTGAATGTGGTTTATGGGAACAAATCATAATATAATCAACAAAGTACTAAATTTAACATAATTTATGAAAAAGCCAAAATATATTTTTTTATTTTTACAGCGAATCACGATTTGGCATTACAATAGGGGAAAGCAACCGGCCCCCCTCATCACAATGCCTCATATCCATTATTTACCCACGGAAATGGTATACTTTTTCTGTAACATCTGCTAAAACTATTTAACTTGTTTGCATGGATGTTTATATAAATGTATGAAACAACATATTATATTCCTTGTTTAAGCATCGACATAGATTCCTATGAATTTGTAGTTTGATAAGTTGGCAATCGAAGAATTCTGTTAAAAAAGTAATTAGAAACAAGCAGAAACATCTCGAGAGATACTCACATCCCCTGCATCCTCAGCCTCTTGTCTCGCCCTAGCCATTTCATTGTCAAATTGTGGTAACTGCTGCATAAACTCTTCAGCAGATGCGCTAGCCTGAAGCAAAAATTAAAAACATAATGTCAAAGGAAAACTGGTATCGCAAGCCCAATTTATGATTTACATAACATGAATCTTACTCTCAGTGGTTCAGGGACAAGACTTTGAACAGGGATATCAGACAGCTCCAACTTTAAACCAGTTTCTCTTGCAAGAATAATCACCTGTAAAATGCAGCAGGTTTATGACTGCACTTAACGAACTGAATATACTGACAAGTACAATTCACAATCGATAAAGTTGCAGTTAGTCAACTATCACATGTCATGTCTTCATACTGACTGCAAGTTGGTGCTGACAACATCAGCATTTAAAAATTTCCATCCACTGAATTCAATCAAGGTTTAGTGGCAAGAAATAACATGGGACACCCATTGACCCAACAATATATTTGACTAATGACTCAGATTCACAAGACTGACTCAATCACTCATGGGACAGAAAGTCATCCATATATATGAAATCTAAAGAACAAAATCCAGTAGATGTAGTTATTTGACAATAAGAGGGCATGAACTAAAAAAATTGACACATTTAATGAGGTATACAGAACCTTTCTGGCAACATCTGTTCCAGATAGATCATCCCTTGGATCAGGTTCAGTATATCCTGCCTGCTTTGCTTCTGCCACTACGTTACTAAATGCTCGCGTGCCTTTGAAATTGTTGAAGATATAACTCAAAGTTCCACTGTGATAACAAAATGGGGAGAACGCTTCTAAAAGATGTACAGTGAAATTATTTAACATCACTGATACAGATACTTGAAAGAAAAATTGATGGAATTATATAATATAATATATTCAAAGCCTCTTGAGTGCTCATGTTTCTGTCTATTAAGCAAAAAGATGTCTTACCTGAAAATTCCTTCAATGCGCAGTATTTTATCCCCAGTTTCAAGGAGACCTCGTAAAGTGCTAATAATTGGAAGGCCAGCTCCAACAGTTGCCTCATAAAAGTAATGTGTATAGGATTGCCTTTGAAGAGCTCTCAGTTTCAAATACTGAATTTATATAGAAGAAAAGATCAAGAAGAGCAGATGGAGTAGACAAAGACATAAGCAGAGAGATGATGACAAAGGCATGACAAACATAGCAGTAACAAAATGTTCAGCGACTAACAAATAGTTGATGAGAAGCAAACTTTTCCTAACTTTTCCTGTTAAGTTAACAAGTAGAGAAACCAACCAACTTAATTGACGCAGAAGTTTCATCATCAGGCACCCATATGTAGAGCTACAACGTCAGGAATAAAAAGTGTAGCAAACCTCAAAAACTTTAGTTTAGAAAAAAAAAAAAAAGGAACAGAGAGAGAAATGTAATCTCTACTAAAGATGGGATAGAAACGTGATGTGCAATAATGAGGAACTAGTTCAAGAAGCAACACTCCAACAACAATATCCCAACATAGTTCATGTTACCTGATCAAGTGGTCCTGAATTTGCCTTTTTGTTTGGGGTGATTACATGAATTCCTCTTCGCAACCAATCATGATAACAACTTGCAACATTAGAGTCTGCTGTACAGTCTACCAAAACAGTATTTGGGAGAAAATGATTTCCATGCACGTGTTGCCTGAATTTCTCCAGGTCAGCCACTTCACCTTTATCCTTTACAAGCTCTCTCCATCTTGACAAGTCAATTCCACTGCAGCCAGAAACTAATGAGCTTAATGAATATACAAACATAACTTTACATGACTGTTACCAACAAAGCATTACGGTTGTCACCAAACAGAAAACAAATTAATGATCAGTAAAGGTGCAAATCATCCAACCAGATAAATCTATAGCTCTCAAATTCAACGACTTTTGGATATTTCTAAACACAAAATCTCAGAGGAAGGGAGCGTGTAAACTATGAATCTCAGTTATATACTCTTAGAAAGGGTTGAGTTCTGCTTCTAGCAAGAGTGGGAAATGGGAACAAACCGAATGAACTGGGTGTACCAACCTATCCTAAATTTTAGGACAGGTTTAGGTATTGTTAATAAGGTGTGTGATAGCGTTGGATAAAGAAGAAAACATGTCATGTTTTGGTTTAGAAGCGTGGGAACGCAAACCCACCCTAGTAACAATGCACTGATGCCAACAAATTGAACAACCATGTCAATACAGCAATACCTATGGACAAATTATCTTCCAGAAGGAATCATCTTGTCCTTTTGTCTCAGGAATTTTAGTTATAAAGTTAAGCCACCAATTCTGAAGAATGGAAAAATAATGCAACTAATGTATGTAGTTGGTGTTAGCTTTTGTCAACTTAAGAGGGCTATCATAGTCAATTTTTGTGTTTTGATTGAAAATGAGAACTTGAGTTATTGGAAGTGGATTTTTTTTATGATGTCCAATTAAGGATAATGAGCACGACATCTTGTCTATGTAGGACAATTTTTAGGAGTATATTAGTTAAGTATGCCTTTTCTTTTTCTTTTAAATAAAGACTATGAAAGAACAAGCATTATGTAAATCCCAATAAAAATTGCCCTGATTCAACTAAATTGGTATTTTTCATCCCTTTAAGAGAAGACATTTTGGACGCCAATTAAAAGGCCCTAATTCTATTGATATGCTAAATGTGTCGAGTGCTTCTGAAAGAGAGTTGCTAAATGAATGAGTTGTTGAGTGCTAATCGAAGAGAGTTTGCAACTCCCTCCCCTCCCTCCAGCATTAAATTAGTTGACAACATAAAGCCTCTTAAACCTCGGAATTCTAGATGCTTGCTCTTCAGGTTTAGGTATGGTCTTTCACTTACAATACATCATATGCAAAGGAAATTGAAGAGAATGATCTTTTATTTGTTTGTTTATTAGTTTAGCATTTTGGTGCAGAAATTTTAGTTATGCTATTTGATAAAAATGTGCCACATGCTAACCAATAGTTGTTCATAGGACTTCTGATCACTTTACATCTATGAATTAAACACATTATTTTTTGTATCAGGAAGAAAGGTAGTCATTTTGCCTTCAACAGGAACTCAGAAAGAAAAGGTAACAGACAGTATCATACGGGCAGGAATCTGATGTAATTCTAAAGACTTACACATCATTCAAAAGCATTGTTCTCGAGCCAGTGATTCCCATAACACGCAAATCAATGTTAAAATCTTCCTTAAGGACTGCCGCCTGCCAAAAGAAATTTCATAACATGTTCAGACTGATATAGCATTTAGAATAATAACAATACCTAAAAAAGAATAAAATATATGCATTGCTCCATTAGGTAATGTTCTCAACTCCTATCTATCCATTTTTGCAAGCCACAGCATGGCTTCCAACGTCAAGGGTGCAAGTATCAGTTCTTGGAACCTGATGCTCATTTATTCAAGCTTTACCGAAACCTTTCGGTGCCTAGTTCAGAGGTCATGACATACAAACTTGGGAAATAAAACTTTCATTTATTTTTTAATGTAACGGCATAAGAATTCGAGTAATAATAAATCCTAGATTGAACCAGAACTTGAACATGATTTATGTAAGCAAAAACTTTGGGGAAGGTTGGTTTTATGGTAAGAAATAAGAAGACTTGTCTATGAAATGCAGTCCTCGTTTAAGTAGAACAAGAAAGAATAAGATAGACCTCCAATAACATTAAATCTTCTTTTGGTGAAAGTATTGACACGCAACATGGTATTTACTGCTTATTTTGCTATGTTGCAAAGTACATTTTGCAACATGATTTATGTAAGCAAACACTTTGGGGAAGGTTTGTTTTTATGGGAAGAAATAAAAAGACCTGTTTATGAAATGCAGTCCTCGTTTAAGTAGAACAAGAAAGAATAAGATAGACCTCCAATAGCCTTAAATCTTCTTGTGGTGAAAGTCACCATCGACACACTATATAGTATTTACTGCTTAATTTGCTATGTTGCAAAGTACATTTTGCAACATGATTTAAGTAAGCAAATACTTTGGGGAAGGTTTGTTTTTATGGGAATAAATAAAAAGACCTGTCTATGAAATGCAGTCCTCGTTTCATGTAGAACAAGAAAAAAATAAGATAGACCTCCAATAGCCTTAAATCTTCTTTTGGTGAAAGTCACCATCGACACACTATGCAAAGTGCATTTTGGGCACTCATATAGCATTTACTCATCATTAGTAGTACTAGCGTGAGCAAGAAAACACAAAAAAAACCTCTAAATGTTGATCGAGCACCACATTCTTATTTAAATAGATGACAGTTGAATGATAAGAAACAGCATTCCCATTGTATTTTACCTCTATTACAAATTTTTAAAGTCATGTTACTTTAGATCAACCGCAATTAACTCTATCATAGTCGCAAAAGATAATGGATCCATTAATGTTCACATTCAAACATTAATTATTCCATAATTACTGACATATGAAAGAAAAATAAAAGATATATCAGCATCCAAATACACACCTGATCTCTAAGCTGGTCTAGTAATGTGGCACCAATCAAACCAGGTCCAATGATTCCCATTGCTATCGTGGTTTTCGAGAGATAAAACCTTGAGTGGACAGCTCTTAAAGCTCTTATACAATCTCCACGCTTGATAACAACTGTAATATTGTATTCAGAGCAACCTTGAGCTATGGCACGGACATTAATATTAGCCTGCATTGCAAAAACATTTCATACTTGTATCAGAAGAAAATAGCAAAAATAAATAAATAAGAAGACATAATATTGAAAGTATAAAGACGTTGAGCATCCAGACTACTCATCTCGATAAATATATATATATAAAAATGATTTTACCTTAGCCAGAGCATTGAAAAGAGTTGCACTAACTCCATGTGTGCTAGCCATTTTCTGACCAACAGCTGCTAAAATGCTACAATTTGGAATGACTGCAACCTGAAGAGTGATTTTGAGAAAACAATGAAGTGGGAAAATATGATTCCAATACATTAGAGAGTGGAGAAAGATAACATGCTCCGCCATTGAGAAAGCAAACTACAGGAATAGAGCTCCAAACCAAGAGTCCACATATCAGAGAACAAGCTCAGAAAAATGTAGCTGTGACAGTAAATTAAATTGGCATGAAGCAAACTATTATTAGATCAGTGCATAAGACAGGAACAGATCATACTCAAAACAAAAAACCCCTATCAGATTTCAAAAGTCCAAGAGCTCAAGTTTTGAAACTGAAATAAGAAAATGTTGGCTGTTTTCGAGTATGGCTGTTCTCCAGACACTAAAAGTTTTACCAAAAATGTCATAACACGTGAACTTCCACAATTCCCATAAAATATGATAAACCAAAAACAGATAAAAAGAATTTAAGGGAAAAACTCTAAGACGACAGTGAAATCATAAAGATTCATAGACTTGGTACTGTTTATGTTGAATTTTAGTTCAATCCAAACAGAACCTGGGAAAGACGTCCAGCATTCAAAGCTTCATGAAATCTAGACTTCAAAGCCTCAGCAACAGCTGCTACTTCCTTCTCAGGTACAGCAAAGCATACAGAATGCTCGCTACTAGCCTGCATGAAATCCAGTCACTTTGCATAAATGTTATCTGAGAAAAACACCAATCTGAAACCAGGGGATAAAAAGTACCTGGGATATAACAATGACATTAGCTCCCACATCTTTCACAGCACCAAAAATGGCACTAGCTGTACCAGGAACACCAGCCATTCCGGTTCTGCCAACGGAAGAGTAAACATAAAATGAGAGAAAAAAATGAATACAACATGAAATCAATGAATACGAAATCACCAAGAAATGCCTCACCCCTCAACATTCACAAGAGCCACATTGTCAATAGTTGCAAAACCTTTGACAAGCGACTCCAATTTCTGGCCATCTTCATTCTCAGCAGGCCGGCAGATCATCGTCCCGGGAGCAGAGAGGTTAAAAACATTCCTTATCAAAATGGGGATATCATATCGCATCACAGGCATAATAGTGCGAGGATGTAAGACATTTGCCCCAAAATAGGACTGCAAATCCACACAAATATAAACTTAGAAACATGCAGTTAGATAGTTCAGCATTGACAGGTACGAGAAGAGTGGTGAAGTTCACCATTTCCCAGGCCTCTTGGTAAGACAATGTCCTTAGTATTACAGCCTCACTAACTGCAGATGAAAAGGGAAAGGAATCTTTCAGCATTACAATTCAATCTCATCACTGGTGTCCTCTCAAAGTTATATGAGGCCATTCTCCACAATCTGAATGGTCTCCACTAGATAGTACAGCAGTAGAGGTAGAACCTTGTACAGGGAAAAAAAACAAGTGTAAATAAACCAAGAACAAACCTTTTCTGGGGTCTGCACTGTATACCCCATCAACATCTGTCCAAATTGTGACTTGGCGAGCCCTCACCAAGGCACCCATTATAGCTGCAGAGAAGTCACTTCCATCCCGCTTCAATGTTGTGGGAATATTTTGTTGCGTACTGGCTATGAAACCAGTCGCAACTATTGTCTTTGATGGATGTCGAGAGAACCATTCTTCAAGTCTTTTTTCAGACTCCGCAAAATCAGGATCAACTTGATTAGAACCAGAGGGATTTACTATAAGCACTTCTCTTGTATCCATCCATTCACAATCTAGCCCGTTCTGCACGAGAAAACAACAACCTAACAATAAATCAGATAAATTGTGAGAGTTACAATTGGCAGGTATTCTTCATGGCAATGAGCAAATAACCACTGAACCTTTCTAACAACGTATGACAACATCTGTGCAGACCACAACTCCCCATGTCCTACAACAAAGTCAGAAAAGGACTCGGTTGCATGACCAGCTGCAACAGATGAAAGGAGAAAGCTGTCAGAGGCAATACTGCAGTAGAAAGCCAGATATGACAGGAAAACAGAAAAGCACTTCAAATCAACATGGATTGAAGATAAAATAAAATAAAGAGTTGCTGAAAAAATATAAACAAAATCAGATATTGCAATTTACTAGTTGCATAAGAAGGACGAGATTTAATCCATTTCAACACCTCATATACATGCATGCATGTAAAGAGAAAGCAGTCCAGTACCTATGTATATTGCACGAAGCATGGCTTTGAGGTTATTTATATCATGATGCAACCGGGACAAAAAACTAGCAAGATCATCACCATCAAGAAGATCCATAGCTGTTAATTTGTGCTTTTCAAAAACAGCATCTACAGCAGATACATAGGAACCATCCCGTGATTGCGCCTTGTCTATGAGATCATACATCATATCTGTCACCTTGGACATCGCCGATACAACCACCAATTTCCCCTCTGAGCTATCCTGAACAATAATTTGTGCTACATTCTTAATTCTCTCCCAGCTTCCCACACACGTGCCACCAAACTTATGAACCGACCACGTATCACCTTTCGGAAGGTGAAGCTTTTCCTTGGATTCATCCAGCAAAACAGCTAAGACACGGAATGCCAAATAACCCCATCGTACCAATCAGCTAAAAAGAAGACAGGAAATAAGAGTCTAAACCCAACGTAGAGAAAAGAAGAGGTAACGAACCTTTAACCGAACACGAGACATGGCCGTGCAAATAGTAAGGCTCCCTTCTTCTCCACTGGGAAACAAAACTACTCCTGAAATAAAAGGAACACGGAAATCTTCAGGAAAATGAGAAGAACAAAAAAAAATTCAAAACCCAGAATACAATGATGAACAAAGAAATAAAATAAAATTTGAGCATTTAAAGAAGAAGAGAAAAAGAATACAACGTTGTTGAACGCATTTAAAAAAAAAAAAAAACTTAATAACGTATCAGGAATGAAGAAGAGCAGCATTGTAAAATAATGAGGAAAAATGTACGTATCTGAATTAAAATATAAACAAGAAAAGGAACCTGGAGAGAGAAGAGCGAGGAGTAAGCGATAAAAGGGAGAAATGAGGAGAAGCAGAGATCTTCTTCTGGTTGTTGAGCTGAGAAAATGTATTTGAAGAAGAGGAGAGAATGCGTGGAGTGTTATTATGGGAGATCGAAGCAGCACAGAGAGCCATTTCTTCTCTTAAGAAAAAGCTTACACTGAATAAAAATGGCTGCACTTTTAATTATTTCTTCTCTGGGTATTGGTGGCTTTTGCTCTTTGTTGTAAGTATTTGTAGAGGAAAAGGAGACTATGATTGATGACGACGACGACGACGACGATGGCGATGGCGATACTTTTATTAGGCTGATTAGGAGAGGGTCCGCTAGGAGATTACTAGATGAGAACCCAATCATGCTCCAACACGTTATCCGACAAAATATCTCACTAGAAGGTCACATGACTTTTCATCCAGCGACGAGGCAGACAGCCCTTGCCTTGAAAAATTGTGAGGTTCCGGTCTACAAGTACCATTCGTAATCATTTATTGCTGTAAAAACACAATTAAAACGTTAGGCAAATTCACTGTAGTCCCATTCTTTTCTTTTTCTTTTTAATTTTTTTTTTCTTTGATTTTTTTTTTAAATCAATGTTTTTTTGGTTTGCTTTAATGAGATTATCATAGTCTTATAATCCACGTTATGGATTTGACAAGTTCACCCAACTTGACTCGGGTCATTTTTTTATTTTTTTAATTGAATTGTTTTTAATTTTATCCTTTAATATTGGGTTGATTAATAATCGTCTGAGTTGTTTTTAGACCCTTCAAGTTAACTGAGTCATATTGGGATGTTAAAATAATTGTGTATCAAATACATTAAAAGCTATATTTATAATATTCAAAAAGCCATATTATCAAATTGGCTCCTTTAAATAGTATTTTCCATTGGAGATGTTGTAATCCTTTTGTTTTTCTGGAAAAATTTGCTTTGAATTAGAGGCAATTTTATCTTTTCATATGATAAATTAGTCTTTGTTTAGAGATATTGTCAGCTTTTCCGTGTATTAATGAATAGTTAAATAACAAAAAAGCCCCTCAAATAAAAAAAAGCTAGCATTGTCGAGCAGGAATATATTTTTTCCTTTTTTTTATATACAATAAAATTACACACGTGCCTTTGGATCCCAAAAAGAGTAACACATGGAATCAAGGATGATATGTATTTTGCCTCTAGCATTTTGTTAATTGTTAGCTTGATCAAGGGTAATAACATCATTCAACATTTAATTAATATATTTAATTTAAAAAGTTGTTGGCGCGTGGAGCAACGTGTGCGACTTCTTTTTGTTGTCTTCTCTTCCTTCCTGGGTGGTGTGTGTCATCTTACGGTGACCAATTTATCACCAGCTAGCCTTTCTTTTTTTTATTCATTTCTCTTTCCCAATAATAATAATAATAATAGTGGTGGTGGTGGTAGTGGTGGTGGTGGTGGTATTAATAGTGATAATAATGGTAATAATAATAGTTTATTATAATATTAATAGTGATAATAATAGTAGTGATAATGATGATATTAATAATAATAGTAATAATTGTGAAGATAATAATAATAATAATAATAATAATAATAATAATAATAATAGTGATGATGATGATAATGAGACAATAATAATACTACTAATGGTGATAATATTGACAATAATATTAGTTTATAATAATAATGATAATGATAGTAATAACAATAATAATTATGTTAATAATAGTAATAATAGTGATAATAATAGACAAAATCTTTATGTATAGAAAAATCATGATAAAGTGTCCAAGTTGATAAAACAATTCTGCTTAGAATTTAAGGGCATCAAAATAATTATAAAACTATCGATCATTATTAGAAGACTTAATAAGTCTTATAACCCATTATAAATGATTATATATTCAATCAATTATTTTTTATATCTATGAATATTTATATTTATGCAAATTATTTTTAAGTTTTTATATAGAGAGACATAAAAATCAAAATTTGAAAACTTAATTTCTCTCGAAGACCTTATATTAGACCAAACCATGAGAGATGAAGAAAAAGCTCAAACTAGGCAGAATCACTCAAATAGGATCAAACAAATATTTTGCTAGTTGGATCTTCTTGTTACCCATTAGATTAGGCTTACCAGTGGTAATACAATGAGACATCCTACAAAAAAGATCTGGCCATTATATATGAGGGTAAGTTAACTATATAAATTGGTCTAAAAAGATATCTCATTACTCAGTTAACATGCCTTAATAGGCTAAATCAAGGCTTATAAAACGAAAGAGCATTGACTAAGGTGAAGCCCTATAAGCTTACTAATCATGACTTAATAGACTATCCATGAGAGTTTGGTGGTTTCATGATTATTTTCTAGATTAATGACCTAACAGGACATCACTGGTTCCCCAAATTGACCTACAATAATGTGTGCACAAATATAAATGTTATGAAGTGTGTGCATATGTATAAACACATATCCAATCTTGAAAAATATGAAATTCAATTAAAAAAAGATATAAAATCCAATAATAACACATTAAATAGTTTAGGAAAAATAAAAGGGAAAACATTAAGAACATGAAGCACAACGACTATATTATCATAGAATCAAATAGACAAAGCTTAGCTCTTAAAGTTCTTAGTGGAGTTATCATTCTACTGTAGGACATATCTTAATGAACTCAAGGTAAAAATGAAAAATAGATGTCTTCACCTAGTTTTATGGTAACTAGAAACCCTAAATAGTCTTTTAGAGGTTCTAGATAAGGTGTTGTTTATGATAAAAGGAATGTGAAAATCACCCTAAAACATCCTACCTAAAGTCAACTGCTTTGTGTTGATTTTTATAATAAAATATACATATGGTGCTTATTTACTAATTGTCCACCTAAATTGGTATCTATGTGTTTGCTAAATGCTAAAGATAATGATTTGGGATTTAGATTTGGCTGCAATAACTAATCATCACTGTTAAAATACAAGTGTTGGACCCTAAAAGATGGTGAATGGTGAATTGATTTTTGAGCCCATTTCTTGGATTATGTTCAAAATCAACTCAAATACCTCTACTCACACTTAATGTGTCTTATGATATTATACCAATTCTACCCAAGTTTACTTGATGTATAAACAAGATAAGAGTGTAAAAGTAGATTCATGCACATCATATCAATTCACATACTCTTAATATGACATCCAAGAAAAAACCTAATTAAAATTTATAACTCCTAGGTCAATGTTAAGTTACGAGGAAGATACAAATCAACAAAGAAAGATAAGGATATGAAAACCAATACTAACATTGATATTTACACACATGAATTCATTTATCTTTTTGCGATATCTAAGGAGAAAACTTAATAGGATTTACATTTTTGGGCCGTTATGAAAAATATACAAATCATGTCAAGGCCAAATCAAAAGCAACATAACAAATTCATATATGTTGATCAAATGAAACTCATATTTAGCACAATTATATATAAAATAATAACAAATTATTCAAAATAAATTAAAAAATTAGGAGTTCAAAAATGACCTTCAGAATCATCCAAAAATCATTGAAAACAAGATAGGGCAATGTTAAAAGCCATCAGAGTGGAAATAATAAGGATGGTGCATGGTGGTCATGTGTTGGAGTTAGGATGGAACATAAGAGATGTTATAAGTTGACAACATGTTTATCTCATGCACGCTTCAAAAACCTATACAAAGAAGTAGAGAATATATGAATTTTAAGGTGGAAAGTAAGTAATCTCTAGTGAATTCTTAGGTACAACTTATGGAGTGGATAGAGAAAAGGTTTATAGTGAGTTCAAAGAATATACATGTGATTTGGTTGGATTTTGGTGGAAAAGAAAAAAAAACAAGGGTTGTAAATGTTGATTTGTGTTGCGTTCTAGTTATTATTGCTTGGTCATGGTCTAGTGGGCAGGGATTGGGCAATTCAATAGCTTATGAATTATATGGGCTACTGATGTTGCATTGAAGTGGTGGTGTGGCGTGCAACGGAAAGAGAGAAAATAACATATGAGTGTTGAGTGGAATGAAGAAGAGAGAAGGACTCTCTCATGGTGGCATTGTTGTTAATGTTTTGGTGGTCTATACAAGAGATAAAGATTGTTGCTAATTGGAGATGGAGATAAGAGGGTTGTGCGTGGTGGTTTACTATTGAGCTATTGATAGTGATGGGTAGAGAGCTTATAGCGACTGTCGGCTTTGATGTTAGTAGGGAAAAAATATAGAGATAAGTGGCTAAGGTTTGGTAGAAAAAGGGATGAAAAGGTCTATATTTTTTTTTATAGGTGTTTTCTTTTTTCTTTCTTGTGTTTTTTTCCTTTTCTTTTTATTTTTATTTTTATAAAATCCCCCTCATGAGTAGGGTTGATTCTTTTATTTATATGATAAGGGTCGTCGAAACATAAAATATTAGAGAAATTAATATTTGAAAATTTTTATATTATTTTCTTTCATTAGTTATCACGGATCTCCTTCAAATATTCTAATTAAGACCATATTGTTTTTCAATTTTGTTTGAATCTTTATTTATTTTTTTCCTCAATTGAATGATCTTCCTAATAATATTAGTCCTCCATCATTTTGGTTTTGTTTTTCTTTTTTACACATCATTTTGCTCTTTAATCTTTTTATTTTTATTCTATATGTTGAGAATTGAGTCAAAAATAGGTTATAACAATATTTATCCTAACATGGCTACAATAGATCGGATAACCAAAGCCAATGTCCGGACAAGGATGGAGTATGGCCCGCGCTTCGCCACGAATCATATTAAATTTTCTACAGTGTAAAAAAACAAAGCTCAAGAGCTGTCATTGTATTTTAAAGAATATAAAAAAATCAATGACTCCACATCATAAAAAGAGAATTGAAAAAAATAATGATCGTCAATTCCCAAGAATCAAAATATTGAAGGATGAAATTGAAAAAAAATAATAAAAAAAGTCTTAAAAAAAGCACCAATAAAACCAAGTAAGGTTGTCAAAACCCGCGAGCAGGATCATACGGATATGATAATCCAATATAAGACAAAACAGAAACAAAACAAAGTTTAATTTTAAAAGGAATTCAATTTTGAAGAATAAATAAAAAAGGATAAAAAAGCGACAACAAAAAAAACTTGAGCCACTCGGACAAACCTTCCACTTAGATCATGAGACACGGAGAACCTGATTGAAAAGAAAACCGAAGAAAATAACGAAGTTCATTTTTTTTAAATGAACAACTTTGAAGGATGTAATCGGGAAAGAAAATGACGTTAACTCATGTGAACTTTTCAAATCCATGACCCTAGTTAGTGACTAAACTAGAACCACCACATCTAAAAAGCAATTATTTTAAAACTTGGCTTGACCCGACAACTTTACCCATGACCCAAGTAACCCTTGGCTTAGACGGGGCCGAGTTTTAAGAGATATTGGGGGATAATTGATCAAGTGTAAGACGGTTAAAAATCCAAGTTGACCCATGTTTTGATTAGCCCGGGGAAAATCTAGTAAAAAATGATCAAAACTCGTTAACTAATTTTATTTTTAAAAAAAATAATATCATTTTGATTTTTTTTTAAAAACAAAAAGATTTGATTGCCTTTGGTTAACTTGAGTCAATCCACTCAACCTATGACCCGATAATTATCCCGGATTGACTCCCGAGTAGAGCCTAAAAAGAATGGGAAAAACCAAGGAGATCAAATCTCAATAAATCAAATGTTGAATGATAAAATAAAAATAATGAATGATAAAAAAAAATACCAATTAAGAGAATAAATCTCATTTGAAAAACAAATTGAGAGGATAAACTAAAATTTTGAATTGAAAGGAAAAATTAAAAACAAATCTAAAAGCAAATAAAAAAGCAACATTATGGATCTAAGAATGAAATTGAAAACAAATTAAAATTTGATAAAAAGGCTATGATTCAAAACATTAAGGGTCAAACCTTAAATACTGTCATAACCTAATTTTTTAATTTCTAAAAAAAATGAATGAATGAAAAACAATTTGAGAATTGGATCCAGACAACACAAATTGAAAGAATTGATAAGTTTGAGGACTTAATTGAAGAAATATCAAAGTTCGGGGTCAATTTAGGTCAAAATTACAAGAAATTAAAGTCCAAAGACCGAAATGAATATGCGGTGATACTATAGGGGTTAATTGATTTTTCCAGAGCTAATTTTAAAAGAATTAAAAGTTGAAGAGTCAATTAAAGAATGAATTAATTAATTTGGAAATGAAAGACTGTTTTGTAAATGACGCTAAAATCCAGGGGTCCAATTGCAATTATCTAGGGGAAAAATTAAAAAAAAAAGATTTCCATGAATAAGGGCCTAAATGCTAAATGTTAGAATATCAGGGGGCAAATTGAAAGGTGGACCTGTCCATCTCAAAATGGCTTCGTTTCAAATCTATTGTTCATCCCCTTCCTCGTTTGGAATAGAGGAAGCCACCTGTTGATACACGACGTCGGGCGACGGCTCCCGCTTTTTGTTTATTTATTTAACAAAAAGGGTTTTTTCTCAATTGGGGAAACAAAGATTTTATTGGAGTCGCCATCTAGTAATTTGAGGGAACTAGAAATCCCAAAATAGACATTGGTCCCAGAGATTCAGGTACGGGGTTAGTTATGATTAAGGGAAGGTAGACACCACCCTTAAAACATCCTTTCAAAGAAAGGTTACCCTTACTTGTGTGTTTTTTTTTGTTTGATTCAAATGCGATTATATTTTGGGCTTATTTGTAATTTTTTTTTAAATGATTAACGTCGGTCCCTAAAAATAGGAGACACGTTAAAAATGACATCAGTCCCTAAAAATTAGGAAACTCGTCTAAAATATTAACGTTTATCCCTAAAAAGGAGAATTACGTCAGGGTTACCAACAGAAATAATGGATATAATCCATTATATTTTGGGTTTATTGGTAATTTGTTTTTTTTAAATGGTTAACGTCGGTCCCTAAAAATAGGAGGCGCGTTAAAAATGACATCAGTCCCTAAAAATTAGAAGACTTGTCTAAAATATGACGTTTTAACCCTAAAAAGGAGAGTTACGTCTGGGTTACCAAAAGAAATAATGGACATAATCCATATTTGGTATTTACATTTTTGACATCGGTCCTTTTTTAAAAAAAGAGACGTGTCAACTTTGGTTTTTGTATTTTTTTACAACATGCAAGAAAATTTACAAGCATTTATATATGAAAAAAATATCAAAGAAACCAAAAAATTACTTGAGTGTCACTGTATTGGTAAAATACTGAAATACCCACTGTATAGGTAAAATACTGCAATACCCTCGAATCTCTCTGAAAATTACAAAAATGCCACTGGCGGCGCTTGTGGCACACGCGCGGCTACTGTTGGCGGCGGGGAGATTTTCCGGCGAGATTTCTGGCCAACCAATGGTCGATCCTGGTAGATCTGATGTCAAGGATTCTTATGGTGGTGGTCATGACGGTCGTTTATGGCTGATGAGCGAGAATCGACGACTTGAAGCTTCAGTGGCAGCCGACGATCGCGACCCTTTTCCGGCTAAATGGGGCAGAGAAAACGCTGAAACCGGCCGGGGTTTTGCTTTATATGAGGATAAAGACCTTTCTGTGGTGGTTTGGAAGCTTAAGATGGCCGGAGATGGGAGATCAGAGGAGAGAGAGGGAGTCGCCGGCGAGAGGAGAGAGATGCTCTGGGTTGTGCTACGGTGAGAACGTTAGCACGGTACACCGGTGCCGCTGAGGCCTGTGATGCGTTGGATCTCTGATGGAAAGATCGCGTGGCTGTGATTGGCCCGATCTGCAGGTTGATCGGACGGTCCGGATGAACGGAGGTTTGATCGGGGGTGACGCAGTGTACAGAGAGCTTGGTACACCGGGTGACGTGGCGCCACCGGATCTAAAGGCAAATTGTTTTAAGGGTTGAGATTGATTTGGGTTTTAATTGGGTGTGGTAAGCCCTATTGTATCCTATTAAATCAACGGTTCAGATCTAAACACTATTAAATCTAACGGTTAGGATATTTTTGATATTTTTCAGATTGTTTTTAATCAAAATCAATATCTTACTCGCATGAAGAAATAGTAAAAAAACATGAATAGTGACATAGGATATCGTCTCTCTATTCTTCTCTCCTCTTTTCTTCTTCGTTCCTCCTCCTTTCTGGCGCACTGTCACTGGCTATTTATAGCCACTGATAGGGACGTCCAAATCACCACCGATTTGCTTTGAAGAAAAAATGGATCACCTGCTTTCGGTGCACCTACTCCTTTGACAAAATTTTTTATTTTATTTTATTTTAATTTTTTATTATGTATAATAATATATATTTATATAGGTAAAATTAAAAACTCAATTCAGTATTAGAAAAACCCGATTCAACCACTAAAAATCTATTTTAATGACCGAAAATTATGTTGAAATATTGGGGAAAAAAAACTGTTGACGGGTATCAACCCGGTGAACCGGGTTTTGACCAAAAATAACAGTTTTGACCCGAAACGGCCTGAAACTCATTTTTTACCCTGGTCGACATGGTTTGACCCGTATTGACTCGGTGGACTCGGTTTTGACCGAAAATGACGGTGTTGACCGAAACGGCCCGAAACTCATTTTTTACCCTGGTCGACATGGTTTGACCCGTATTGACCCGGTGGACTCGGTTTTGATGGAAAGATGCGGTTGACTCGAGAAAAATATATTTTTGAATTTTCCTTTTTCTTAATTTTTTTGGATTTTTATAAATAAATAATAGAAATAAAATAACATTCGAGAAAATCTTGGTGGATCCAAAATTGGGTTACAACACCACCTACAAAAAAGAAAATGTCGTTCAGCCAAGACTCCATCATCTCAATTTAGGTAAAATGTAGACTAAATGGTCTACCACAAATTGCAAGTCAATCCTGTCTTATTCAACTCATGACACGCCTCTGGTGTACGGATTAAAACCCATTACCAACAGTCCAACCATGACAGGACTGTTGGTGTCCTAGTCTAAAAAAAAAACACTCCCCAACCACGTTTATCCTTTTTCCAGAAGGGAAGAGAAGTACTGAGCAACAACTAGGGTTATGGTCTTATAAAAGCCAGATGAAAGACCGCTAAAAAAGGAAGAAAAAAGAGAAGAAAAAAGAAAGAGGACGAACGAAGAAACAAAGAGAGAGGAGGAAACCAGAGGCATTTTAGGGCTTTCCTTTAGAGCTTCAACAAGGGAAATTCAGCTTTCCCTTTCAATAGGTTGTTGATTCGACCAACCAAACACAAAAAACAAAGAGAAATAAGGACCAAAAAAACAAAAATAGAGGGAGCTGGAGAGGAAACACAAAGAGCAAAAGAAGAAAACACGAGAAACCAAAGAGAAGGACAATCAGAGAGAAACAAAAACATAAATAGAAAGGAAGGAAGAAGCATTGCCCAACGAATGCACCATCACCATCGACTTAATCTTCAGCTACACCAGGTAAGTCTTTCATTTTCCCCCAATGTCATTTTAATTACATTGTCTCTATAGAAAGCGCGCGTGAACAATTCACGCACACCTACTGCTAAGGGCAAGCTGGGTTACTGGTCTGGGCCAATAACCAGGTCGGGCTGATTGGATCCAACAAAAAAAACAAAAAAAAACAATTGAGACCGGGCTAGGCTAGAGCATCAGGCCTAGCCAACCCAATTTCTTTTGGGCTAAGGATGTGTTTGGCAAAACAAACCCTTATGCCCTCTCCCTTTTATTTTCACTTCTCTTTATTTCGATATCTAGCCAAATGAGTCTTTCTAGATATCAGAAAATTTTGAAAAAATTTGTGATCCTTTTTATTTATTTATGGGTCCCTCATACTTTTTTGTTGTTGTTGACTTTATTGTATATTTGGTTCATATATTTTCACTGTGAAATGTGAATCTCATATGCAATACATGCCTGTCTTTCCTTTTTTCTAAAAGAAAAAAAAATAAAAATAGTTTTATCAATCTAAATTTTGCTGATTTATTTACTAGTGTTAGAGTCAGGAATACCATATTTTTTAGGTTATGTAATATTTATCAACGCTCGAGTTGGAAATATTCATAGTCAAATATTTACTGACACTAGAGTCAGGAATATTATAAGCAGATAAAAAAATAGAATAAAACAAAATCATTAGCAATTTAATATAAAATCAAAATGCAGCCTACCTCATATAGGACGTTTAAGTGGTAATAATATCTTCCTTTTCACGTAACCAATTTCATACCATAAAATCTCTATTGACCAGTTAGGGTTCCTAATGACCATAATACTAGGTGGAGACTCCTTAAACTAGACCTTTCCCTTCTAAGAACAAGATGTCAGATATCTGTTCTTTTTCCTTGAAACTTTTAAAGGTCGCAACGATGTCGGGTGCGACAAATACCATAAAAAATTGAATTGAAGGGTTAAATTGAAAAGAAAATTCAAATTCACAAAAGAATCCAAAACAAAAATAAAATAAAGAGAATGAGGACCAAGTGTGAAAAAAATTAGAAATAAGATCATAGATACAAGGACAAAACTGAAAAGAAATTAAAATTTCATAAAAGAGGCAAGAATCTAAATTAAAAATCAAAACATTGAGAGTCAAACTTGAAACATCATAAAATAAAAGGGCAAATATATATAAAAATCAAATGCCAAATGATGCTTTGAAATAAAAAATGTAATTTGGTACAATTAAAAGAAGAAGGACCAAATATGATAAAGATAATAAATAACACACCCTCTTATTTTTTGCAAAGGGCAACACAATTTTCAAGGATGAAGAGAGAGAAAAAAAGGGAAAAGAAAACACCTCACTGGAACTCCAATGTGTATGGGACAAAGGAACGCGCCTCACCGTGAAGGGGGTGGTGAGACACATCTATAGCTGCCTTGACATGCAATGTTCTTCCAATGGAAGGCGTCGCATGTCTCGCACGAAGGGCGCAGACGCCTCCCACACGCCAACAGTTTTTCCTTTTTTTTTAAATTTATTCTATGCAAATACCAAATTGCCCCTGATTCCATACAATATTAACAAAAAAACATAATGAAAAGACCAAAAAAACCCTCAATCTTAGCTAAAGATTATTTGAGTAAAAAAACACTTAAGTAACTACATTGTTCTTAGAATAAGAAAAAACTAAAAACACTCCTGCCCATGCAACCAAGGGAGTCTACATTTGAGGGTATTATTGACATTACACTATACTAATAAAATTTTGAAAGACTCCTTTACCCCATCCAATCTTGTAATATCAGATGTGTCCTATATAAAATACAATATTACCTTTAAATGCATGTTATAAGGCTTAAATTGTGAAGGATAAAATGACTAAGACACTTTTTGAATCGATAGTATTTCTCTTCACAATGTAGAGAAAGTTGAGTTCTTTTATTTTTTTTGTAATAAGTAGGCAGAGAGAGGGGACCAAGGTTGTTAAAAACGCTTTTTTAACACGACATAAAATATATAATATAAACTTGGATCGTAAACTCGAATCGTAAAATCATAAGAAAATATTTTAACTAATTATATATTGACAATTTCAGTCAAGTAGTAAATAATATTATAACACAATAAAAATAAAAGTGAAATAAATAATACAAATGTCCAAATACCTTAAAATACACAATTCAAATAAAAATTCATATATGGTTTGAATAACTTAAAAATGCAATATAATACAATTATGTCTATAGAATTTCATTAATTAAACATTAGCAAATCTAAAACAAACTATCTATTCAATAATCAATACATGCATCAACAAGGATGTATAGTGTAGAGAGTTGGACAAAATACAAAAAAAAAAAAAGAGCATCTATGTATATGGTTAAATTCCTGATTGAATCGAGTTGAGTGGAGTTAAATAAGCTATTAAAACCCTGATTGAGTCAACCTGATTTTATTGTGTTAATATTTTATATGGTTAAATTAAAAATTCAATTCTAAATTAAACTTTCAAGTCATCACATAATGAAATGTAAAATTAAACTTTCAATCACATACTTAGGAGTGGAGTGTCGGGAGACTCAAATAGGGAGACAATAAATTTTTAAACTTTTGTTAAACTCGTAAAATCAGTCCGATTTTACTAATTTTATAGAGTTCGATCGATTTTAACCGAGTTTGATAAATTTTAACCAAGTTTGACTGATTTCAAGCTTTTTATCCGATTTAACACGTTATATACATATTGATTCGTAAAATTATATGCTTTTACGAGTCAACTCGTGATTTTAACAATAATAAAAGAGACGTAGAGAGTGTTAGAAAATCTTAATATCCTTACGAGTGATGAAGTTTGGGTACAGGTTTCCTCTCTCTAGCTTTGCGAGTATGTTATTTTTGTATTATAACATTTATGCGAGCAAGCTACATCCGAATGGGTGAACCATGTTTGCTTTTTTAAAGAAATTTATGGTGTATTTATGAGAGGAACCTTCTCTGAATATGTTCAGATACTGTTATTACATAATTGGGAATGCTAACGAGGTTCGAGTTTTAGCATTATTTTATACCTTTACTCGTTAGCCTAAAAGTCCTATAGAAGAGATATTTCAAGGAAAAACATGCCATGTAGACAAGGAGAGAGAGGGGTGGTGTATGGTGATATTTAAGGGTTAGGCCCCTTTCGCAAGGCCCAAGAGTTATGGTGGTATGCCTTAGTTTTGAGTACCCGTTAGGTAAGTATCACACAAGTCTCGACCGAATCAGATATTATACCTGTATTTTATTGCAGATTAGATATATTTTTTTAATAAAAAATTTTATATATAGGATTTTTTTACTTGGTTTTGTAGCTAAAAAAAATTCTAAGTGAAAATAAAAAAAAAACTATGCATATATATAATCAAATAAATTGAAAACTATTTATATTAATAAATGAAAAAAAAACAATAAATGAAAACTCAAAAAATAAAACTGGAAAAATCAAGAGATAAGTATAGATAAAGATATTTAATCTCGACAGACAGGATATGTACTCGGTTGTTGTTTACTAAAATTATGTATTAAAATAATTTTTTTATTTAATCAAACGATAATAGAAATAAACATACAAATTAAATTGATTAAATAAAATAAAGAAAAAACAATAATATGCAAGGCTGCATATATTAGAAATATTTTTTGAAAATATATTTTTTAAAAAAATTATCTATACAAAAGATTAAAAAAATTTATAAATGAATCAGAAAAACCTTTTAAAAAAATAAATGCACAACAAAAAAATAATTATCAATTAAAAGAGGATATCTAAACAAAATAAAAGAGAGAAAGGGTAAAATATATTTTTAAAAAAAACATATAAAATAAGTATTAATTTAAAAAATAAAAGAGAGAAGGGGTAAAATATATTTAAAAAAAACATATAAACGAAAAGGACAAAAGCAGCTGGGTCTCCAAGTCAAGTCAGCTCGCCTAACTCATTTGTTAAGGCCCACTCAATTGGGCTCTTATTTATTTATTTTTGCATCTGAAGCGGCTGATATGTCATTCACCTTAAATTTCTTTGAAAAAAAAATCAGATGACGTGTTGTCTGGTTTTACCAGATTTCAGCCACCACAGTGGGTGGAAATTAAGGCTTAATGTTTTTTGATCCAAAACCCTATTTTTCAATTAATATTTTACCTTAAACACCTTAGAAACTATGATAAACCTATATATGGCCTCAAAAAAACCAAAAAACCATCCCAAAAATAAAAATCAATTCGGAATAAAAAATCAATCCGGAATAAAAAATCAACCCGAGTTTAGATATGTTTTTTCATGAATTTTAAAGGTATTGACAAATATCGATCATTTTGGTGGTCTAAATTAATGTCAAGATCTATTTTTCTCTCAACTATTGGAATTCAGTGATCTCTCTCGCTCATCTCTCAATCAGGAACTAAAAAATAACAAAAATAATTTTTTATATTAAAATTAAATTGGTAAAATATTGAGGTACTAAAATTATATAATTAACGTTATTTTTAAAGTGCGAGGATCAAAATGTCTTTTTCTTGAAATTTATGGTATGTCATTCATATTTGACGTCTTTTTTATTTTAATTTTCGTATTTTTAATTTCACTCTTGACTAAAAAATTAAATGTAATTGACCTTCAAATAAGATTAAATTGTTGAAAATTAAACTCTAAGAGGGTGTAAGTTCTAAATATGAAGTCTTTGTTAAAACCACGAAGAGAAGTACGCCTTCCGGTACGGACTCTAGAAAAGTTACTTCTAGGATATCTTTTTGGAAGTGCAAGGATGTGTCAAGGTTCAGCAAGGGGACTTTCAAGACCTGAAGGAGCATAGATGCAGATGTGTTCAACTCTGAAGCTCCTATGAGTTTTGTTAGAAGGTTTTGTAAGAAAAGAATGCCTCAAACCCGAGCCTAGAAGATGTTAGAAAAAGCATAAGGAAGGCCAACCAAGAT
>Ga0325414_1000411_pt1 | contig 34145 bp, 18 predicted proteins | sample PopdelMetagenome_8_FD_206183 | JGI IMG/M metagenome (GOLD analysis project Ga0325414, IMG submission 206183) | Populus deltoides microbial communities from Bellville, Georgia, United States - Leaf-PdKOR-R3 | ecosystem: Host-associated > Plants > Phyllosphere > Phylloplane/Leaf | place: USA... | reverse complement strand
TTAACGAAACTCTTGCCATGCCAAGAGATGGTGGCCCATCGAATCCATTCATCCCAGCCTTTTGTCATTCTTGGAATGTCGCATCTGTCACAAACATCCCACCAGATCGCTTTAGTATAGGAGCATTGAAAGAACAAGTGGTTGTGATTTGACCAATATTTCAATAACCTTAAAAAGTTTAAGTATTGAAAATTAATGCTTAACATTCTAATACAAATATTGGACCAACAAGTAGGTTGGTATTTAAATATTAGTAGTTAACTAGAAAATTCTTATAATTATTTTGGATATTCATAAATTTTAATTGGAAGTATTTTTCACCACAGTATATGAGTTGTGGAAAACTCTTTCACCTTCCAGGATAGGTGAACATTGTCAAGGCACCTACATGGACCCTTTCTATAAGAATTTTTCTGGGCATATGAGCCCATAATAAATTTGAAATATCAAGTTTATCATAGGCCAGAAACTGACCATCGGTTAGAAACTCATCAAAACCTTTAAACTATATGAAGATCACACAATATAGATTACTTGAGGTAAGGTGCATTAGGAGTGTTAATACATTTCTTAACCATAATTAGTCTTTTACCCTAAAATTTTTGATAAGACCAGTTTACCCGGGTCTCTTAGTGACTCTAAACCAAACAATTAGAAGGCAACACTTTGACTCTCGACGCTGCTCACCTATGCACGACACTAGGAAATATCTAAACTATTAAAACCCATTAATATTAACATAACATGCGAGGCAATCATGTTGGTTGGCATGGAAATAGATAACCCCCAACACCATAAACTAAAACCAGGGCTACATAATAATATAAGGAACATTTTAATAAAATGTTATAATGCCCGTGTAGGAAACAATAAGATATTATAGGGGATTGATGTAGCTTGTCTCCCCGTGCCAAACTAGCACCATCCTACAAACTTATACCAAAAATGAATTACTTCAACTTCGTTTATTACTTCAAAAAAATATTTTTTTTTAATAATTTTTTATTTTATTTTATTTTTTATTGTTTTATTATGTTAAATAAAACTATTAAAATAACTATTTGATGTTTGGAATATATAAAATAAATGTTAAAAAACAATAACTGACTAGTGATGGCCCATGATGTAATAATAAAGATAGTTTCTTAAAATATTTTCCTTTAGAATGTAAGTTATTTGTCCATTCTTTTAAGTTTATTTTTCCTTAGATCATAAAATAATTTTCCATAAATTAAGTCTTTATAAATGAGCCAAACATGAAAAATAAAGTAAAAAAATTATTTTATGAAAGCATATTTTATGTGAAACAAATATAACATTTATTTAAGACTACTGAATAGTATAAGACTAAATTATATAAAAGAGGTCAGTACAAAATAATAACCACCAAATACATTATCTTAAAACTTGCTAGGCATTGCAAAATAAATTTACATTAAGAGTTTGTTTTCTATTAATAACTTGGTAGTTATTATTTGTCTAATTTTCTATTAAAGTCATTTATTTTGATCTCAGTTTGTCATTTTGGTTTATCCCTAAACTTGGAAAGTTCTTCCAAATATATAGTGATAATTCAAACCATATACTAAGGATCCTTTGTTAAAATTTTGAATTAAAAAGTGTTTGACTTGGCGTTTTAGCACCTATTCAATTATGTATCTCTTTATGAGTGGTGAACTTTTATCCCTTAACTTTGTATCTATAAAGTGGTGAGTATCATTTGTGTAAGTGAATTGTTTATACTCTATAGTCCTGTCATTACTATATGATGTTGTTATAAAATAAACCATGACTATTCATGGATGTTGTGTGAAAGAATTCATGAAGGACATTCATACTCTTTAAATGGATGAAATAAGAAGGCAAATCCAGTAACTCTAGAAGCATCTTAATAAATGAGAATTAAGATGATGATGAGAATGATGATGAGAGTTATTTTCTAGTAATAATGATGAGGATTGTCACACCCGACATAAATGAGACTTCTAAAATTAAAGGGAAAATTAGAAAAATAAAGTCGCTATCTTGGTTTTTTAAACTAAGAATCTTGAAATGCACTAGTTTTAGAGATTTAAATAAGGGTTAGTAATCCTTAAGGAAAGATAGACATCATCCTAAGTGAGCTATCATCTTCCATATCAAAAATGTAAAAATAAGTAGGAAATACCATATTTCTAACTTGCACAAACATATCCTCAAGCATACCAATAGGATACATAAAGAAACAATCAGTAAGTTGAATAATAATACTAGTTTTGATTAAAAGAACAAGGTTAAAAGTTCATAAATAGATTTTGGAATTACACTAATTGAAGCTCTTAATTCACACATAACTTTTTCAAAACTTGTATTATTTTTTTTTTTTGGTAAAAAACTTGTATTATTAATTTGATAAGGAATAGAAAACATACCTTTTATCTTTTTTTAGTGGAATTTTTTTAAATAATAGCATATTCATTATCTTTCATAATTATTATTTTATTACCTTTGAGTTTCTCATTCTTTTTTGTTGTGCACAACTCCTTAAAAAATCTTGCATGGTGAGGGATATGCTTAATTGCATCCAAAAAAGGAATATTGATTTCAACCTTCCTAAACATCGCTAAAATCTTCTTCTTTTGCTCCTCTTTCTTATGTGACCTAGAAGAACTCAAAGGAAAAGATGGAGGTAGTGTAAAAAAGAAATTGAAAGGTTTGGAATTTACCTTGTGAAGTATGAAAATTGGTTTGGTTATATTTGAAGAAGTTTTAGAAGGTTGATCACAAGTAACGATGTTTTGGTCTCAACTTTTATTTCATCATTCAAGTCATCAATTTACTTTTTAGGTCCTCCCAATGATTTTCCACTCCTCAATATGATAGCACAAACATTCACCCTACTAGGCATAGCTTGCAAATGCAACTTTCCAAAACCTTGTGAATCCAAGTTACCTGCAACATTAACAAGTTGTCCTATTTGTTTCTTCAAGTTTTAGATATTTGACCTTGTTTCTTGCTAAAATTACATCATATTTTGTTGCATTGACAAAGTATTAGAAGAAAGTGATTTCATCATCTCCTTCATATCAACCTTGGTTAACATCTTGATTTTAGGATGCAAAATCACCTTCTTGATTCCTATATCTCAAGTTAGGATGATCCCTCCATCCAGGATTGTAAGTATTAGAATAGGGATCATACTTGTGTTGTGGATATGGGATCTTTCCCATAATATTAACTTGATTTGTAGAGTTAGGAAAGAGTTAGTAACATTGTAAACCCCCAACCAAAAAACATTTGGTAAACTAGTGTTAAATGGAAAGTCCTTGATTGAAAAAAACAATTTGTAGATTTAGAGGAAAAATTATGATGATTTGGGGATGAAAATCCCTAGTAAATTAATTTAAATCTCAAATGAAATAAAGTAATAAATCGGTATGCAAAATGTCAGTCAATGATAAATCATGTAAATTTCCAATCGGGTAAAACAATTATTGAAATGAAATGTTTTGTGAATTAGGGTGAAAAGGAAAACAACAACAACAATAATAGAATTGAAATTTGAATAAATGAATGAATGAATGAATTTACGTTTGAACAATACCGACTATCAGTGTAAACCCCATATTTAATCACGTAAATTTTTACTCCATAATGGTGAAATTATAAAGTAAATTTATTATAATTAGGTTTAAAATTTCCTAAAATAATATTATTAATATTGGATTTAAAAAATAAAATTATGTATGAAAGATTTTGTATTGGGAGTTTTATGGAAACTACCCTTGTTATAAACCAAAAGGGTGGTAGTTTTATAATTATACAAAAACAACCCTTCCCCTTTTTTATATGTGCTGGCTGAAAATCTAGTAGTGGAGAAAAAAAAGGAGGAGATAAATTCCTCTTCATTTCTTCTTATTCTTCTCTTAAAGTTTTAGGTGAGAAAATAGGTTATAGGTAAGAGTAGTGAGATTTTTTAAAGCAAAGTGACACCAAATTTTATGAGTTAGACAAACAAGAGAGAGTTATTGTTAGAGAGATAATCAAGGAATATTTTGAAGGAAGAAGAAAAATTGGAAGAAAAGCTTGTAAGGAATCAAGTAATCGAGCACAACTTTGAAGTTTTAGTTGTTTGTGAAAGAAATCCCTAATTTCTCCAATTAGGTTTCTTGAATAAAAAGTAGGGGAATGAGTGTTTAGTTGTGAAACTATTAGGCATAAAGTAAATGTTAGATAGATTAGAATTGAGAGAAAGTTTGAAAGAAAAATCCATGGGTGACCATTAATGTTAAGGCCGACCATGAAGGAAATTTAGGGAATGGGAAAACTAGTTAAAATTTTGTGAAAATTTTATGTAGAATGGATGTGTATGTGAGAGATATTGGGTGTTGAATTAGTTTTGGGTTTGATTATGTAAATTTATGTTATAAGAATATATAAGAAATAGAAATTTCATATTAAAAAAGTGGGTGTGTATTGTAATTTAGTGTGGAAACAAAAAGGGGTGATTTAATGTATAAGAAATCTAAATTGAGAATACTATGCTAAAGTTACAAAATATTGTTAAGCTTAATTAAGTGCTTGATTTTTCAAAAATTATTTGAGTCGTGTGTGAATGAATGTTTAAGTGAAGTATAGATATGTGATATGGGTGAAAAGATTTTGGTGGGGCGTGTGAGGAAAGGAAATTCTTAATTCTTTCAATTTAGTTTTCTTTTAAAATAAAGTTGAGAAAATGAGAAATTATTGACAAATTTCTTTAATTGACATAAAATAGGTGTTGATTAAAGTTAAATGATGAAAATAATTAATAATAGAATTAATGAAAATTTGGCATCTTAGGCCAACCATACAGGGAATCTTGGAAAATTGTAAAATTGATTTTAAGGTTGTGAGACTACATGTTTATTTAATATGTTGATATGAATAATTGTGTTTTAAAAAAGAATTTGTATAAAAATATGAACTTTATACAATAAATGTGTGTTTGGGAAATAGTTGTTTGGGAGTGTGGTTGCTGTTGCTTTTAAAATAACTTTTCATGCCGAAATGTATCAAAATAATATTTTTTTTTCATTTGTTAAAAATTATTTTTGAGATCAACACGTCAAAACGATCCAAAACATACAAAACAAATTTAATTTTTTACAAAAAAAAATTAAATTTTTTGGGAATACACGGTGCAAACAGACACTCTTGAAATAGGTATACTTTGTGATGTTGAATGTTGATAGGCTAATGTGAATGTTTTAAAATTAGTAATCAAAGTAAATTATATATATAAATACATGTTGTTATGATGTGAAATGGGCTTGAAAAGAGTATATGTGAATGTTAGAAACTTGGGTGTGTAAAAAAGTGATGTAACCAATGAGAATTTTAAACTAAATGAGTTGGAAATAATGAATTAAATGGGATAGATTTAGAGGAGAGCAAAAACATTAAACTTTTACTATTAAATGGTTGGACAACTATGTATATATTAAAAACGAAAGATTTAGTATATAGTGTAGTGTGTCTTTGTTAATATGGAAGTTGATAATTATTTAAATTGTATATGAAATTTATGAATTAGATTGAGTGTTATGTTTAGTATTAAAATAACATGTCAAAAAGAGATGGATTGAGGGAGTTATAACATAATTATAAAATTTTGTTAGAAGTTGGCCAAATTATTGGTCTAGAGAATTCTAGCAAATTTGAGAAGTTAACCATGGTTAAATGATCAATTTGCATTATCTTAAATGTTTTGGATGCTTAAGGATAATTGTAAATAAGATGAGAGTGAGTTATTATGTAAATTTGGAAAGTTTTAGTATATAAGTTTGGAAAATTTACATGTTCAGTTAAATTGATTTTATTAGGCTAAGTTGTTAGTTTAGTTGGAATTAAATTTGGTTGATATGTGTCAATATAAAAAAAATATAAATTTAATATGTTTGTGCATAATTGGTTAGGTTGAGAATATAAAAGATGCAAGGAAGTGTGAATCTTTGGAATGTGAAATAGACATGTAGGTGTGGAAACTTGTATATTGAATATTAATTATTGATTTGTGATGTGTTGGGCATTACTTTGGAAATTTTGATGAGGTAAAAGTCTTGATTAATGATTTAAATTGGTGACATAAATAATGACTTATCTATAATGGAAAGTTGATGTTTGGGATGTGTATAGATAATTATTTGAAATTTTTGGGATGTATGGTATGGAAATTTCTATGGATAAATTTTTAAATTAATAATGTGAACATTAATGGCTGCTAGTTAGGAGTTGTAGGATAAATGTCTAAAGCGAGACCTAACCTGACTTATTAGGAATTTGTATAACAAGAGCTTAAGGTAAGAGATTTGCTTCTCCCTTACTTTTTTATTTATTTAAAATACTTTTCTTATTTGTTAGGCTTTCAATGTTTATTTATTTGTATTGTGTATAATTGCTTGCCATCAACATTTATGCCTATGATACAGAAAATTATGTATAATATGAAATTAGCTGCAAAGACAATAATGTGTGTGTGTGTGTGTGTAATTGCAAATAATAGCAATGGTGGATATCCACCTTTAAATTATAAATTATTATAATGTTATAGAGCAACATATGGCATATGGTAAAGATACTTGGTTGTGTAAACTAAGATTATGGTATTGATTACTCAGTGAGTCATGTAACGGGAATAAGGTTATGATATTGATTACTTAGTCAGCTATGTAACGGGTCTAAGGTAATGGTATTGATTACTTAGTCGGTCGTGTAACGGGACTAAGGTTATATTATTGATTACTTAGTTGGTCATATAACGAGACTAAGGTTATTGTATTGATTACTTAGTCGGTCGTGTAATGAGATTAAGGTCATGGAACTAATTACTTAGTTAACTATCTAACAGAACTAAGATTATGAAACTAATTACTTAATCAACAATGTAAAAAAGGACTAAGTTTATGAAAATAAATACTTAGTCAGTCGTGTGGATTGTGACTAAAGTTATGGATATGATACATGGTTGATCGTTTGGACAAAGATTATAGATATAGATACATAGATAAGTCAACCGGTTGGAAAAGAGCTATTGTTAAAATAAATGTTGAGTGAGTAATGCCAACGAGGCAAGAAATAAATGTTAAGTGAAAATTAAATACACTTACAGGCTGGGAAAAATGATATGAAGAGAAACATTATTTTGTGAGAGGAATTTAATATTTTGCAAAGTAAATGGATCACAATAACTAAGTGTAATATATGAAAAAAAAAATTTATTAACTGAACGACAAAATATAATATGTTAAATAGGAATAAACCATAAAGATGGGAAAGCACCAATGATGTAAATGTACCTAATATTTTCTCAAAATTAGAAGAATTCACCTCATTAACATGTCAATAGACGTGTTAATGCTTGTGCCAAATTGTTAAGTATTGACAGCTATACTAGAGATCAATTGTTTAATAGCCTTGGGTGTTTTATCCATTAAGGCTCCTCTATTAGTTGTATATATCATACTTCTATCTTGGGGATTAAGTCCCTTATAAAAGTATTGAATGAGAAGTTGCTCAGAAATTTGATGTTAAGGGCAACTAGCATATAATTTCTTAAATCTCTTATAATACTCATGTAAGGATTCCTCATTCATTTGCCTTATTCCACAAATTAATTCATTATATTTCCAACCCTAGATACAGGAAAGTACTTTTCAAGGAAAAATCTTTGGATCTTGTCCCACATGGTCATGAATCCAGGTGCAAATAATACAACAAATCTTTTGTCAATTTCTTTAAAGAGAAAGGAAAGGCTCTCAACTTGATTTGATCATCTGTGACCACAGTGGGTTTTATACTTGAGAAAACAACATGAAATTCCTTAGGATGCTTATAGAGGTCATCACTTGCAAAACCATAAAAAGAAGAAAGTAAATGAATAAGACCAAACTTAAGCTTAAAATGAACATTAATTTATGGAAAATTAATGCGATATGGCTATTGGTTGAACTTTGAAGCAATGAGCTCCTTAAATGTGCGAGGTTTGTATTTTGTTGATGGAATTTGTTGGTGGTGTTTGTTCAAAAATAGGTGGTATGAAGTCTTCTTGTTGATTCACGTTCTCCTTTAATTCACTTATCAAAGGAAGCACACTTGGTGATGCAAAAGTTATACTTGTAACAAACTTGATGTAATCCCTCAAACCTCTTATCCTATAATCCTCTTGATCGAATAATTGTTGTGGAAATTGATTTAGTGCCTCTATCTAGGTAGAATTTCTCTAACTCTTCCTTATTAGGTTGCATTTTTTCATCAAAATCAAAATTAGACATACAACCTGCACCATTAAGCTAAACTAAACAAAAACACAAGCATGATTCAAGTAAACAAGGATTAGTATCCTCGATAATGCCACCTAAATTTTGTCAAGTATTGAAATCAAGCAAATTTTTACCCTTCAAATTAATGATTTGTAGTATAGAAAATAAGGGTATCGTCGAACAAAGATACAAGTAAATATGTAAATTTTAAATCCAAACACATATCAATTCTGAAAATAACTTTAAATGGGGTTTTGTTTATGACCTAAACAAACTAAAACAACTTAGAAAGCTAAGAAAACAAGTCTAAAAAGTAAGAGGTTGAATGCAATATATATAGAGAGAAAAGTTTTAACTTTAATTATAAGAAGTATTCTTCAATGATAATTACACATCAATCATTAAATTTAGATATGTTTTCTAATTTAATTTGTGATAATAAATAAATCAAACATGAAAAAAAGAGTTTTACCTATGCTTACGTTTAGTTAACCTAGAATTAATGCATCAATTAACTTAATCATATAATAATCTTCATTAAACATGTAAAATTTAATTACATGATAGTATTAAGATCAAGATAGGTGCAACATGATAATCAAAACATGCATAGGGAGTCAATTTAATCAAGATTTATGTTTTTCAAGTAAAAATAATCAAGCATGGGTTCAAAAATTAGATACTTTTACTACTTAAGTTAATTAGTCATGCATCCGACATAAACTAATCAACTAGCAATAGATTTAAAACAAAAAACATATATTGCATATCATATAAAATTTAGGTCACCAATCATTAAGTTTAATCATAGAAAAAAAATATATTCATGTATCACAATCAAATATAAAATAATTTTAAGCATAAATCCTTATGATAATTTAAGATCCAAGAGTACCAATCTCTTAAAATTAAAAAATAAGTTTGCATAGAATTCATGATTATCGCAAATTTGGAAAAGGAAAAAGATAAAAAGAAAAAATAAAGTCTTGCAATAATATAATCCCCTTTCTCTTTTCTAAATGTATTCCCCCTTTCTTTTATAGCTAGGGTCAATTTTAGAGCATTGTGAGTGATGGAGAAGTTTCTTATTTAATAATTAATTTTTAATCAGATTACTTTAAGGTTTTCTTATACTAATTTGAATCCAATGACTTATGCATTGACTTTGACTTTCTAAAAAGGTTTCCTGATCATATGGGGCCCTTTCCGTGTCATTAATAAGCTTTCATATTATCATCCTAACATGGATAGATGGATGGACTCACACCAATTTGCTAGTAGGTTTTAAACCCGACTTCAAAGATATCATGGTCTCTCATCTCGATGAGTTACTAGGCCTATCATATATGAATGAAAATCATGAGATGTTCAATTTTCATCCCAACTTGAATTGCATAAAAAATCCATCTATAACTTTAGATATGGTCTAAAGAGTACATAAAGGTTCAGCTTATCATATTTGTAAATTTTAACCCAATATTATGTCACATCTTCACCTAAGTTTTTATGCAGCTTCATAAACTTGATTTAAACTAGATTTATGCCCTAACTAATCCTAATTCCACTAGGATTCCTTATTCAAGTTTTATTTCTAATACGATTAGGATTTGCATTTCTCAACTCAAATGACTCGTATTAATATGTTATTTGACAAGTTTCGAAGTCATCCAAATTTAAACCATTAAAATTTCCAAATTTAAACCATTAAAATTTATGATTTATAGTGTAGAAAGTAAAGGTATCATTCCAAAGAGATACTAGTTTAAGAACTTAATTACTCAATCAAGACAAGTTACTTAGGTTTAAATTAAAGCAAACAAAGTAAAATGATTTAATTAAATCATCTGAATTTAATTTTTGACTAATAGTTATTAATGTGTGTGAACCATTAGGTTCTTAATATGTTAGGCCAAATATAAATTATAATTATAATTAAATAGAATTAAATAATTTAATTTATTATCAATTCAACAATGAATTAATTTATATTTAAAGATTAGATGTATCGTCTAGCAATATGTCATGATCCCCCAAGTATCAGAAAAGCGATTAATAGTTTGATTTAACCTTTTAGTGACTGGTTTCTCAATGTAATTAATATCCTTTCATCAATAATATTTTGATTTAACATTAAAGCATGGAGTATGCCTGTCATGTTAAATCATATTTGTTCTCTACATAATAGTTATTGATTGTTTGAATAATAAGATTTGAACTCTTAGCCAATGATTTCTTAATCAATACTATTTGAGAACAAATGGAACATTATTTCTAATTTATCTATGGTGATGAATCCTTTTTTAATCACTCAAGAACCTTCATATAGTTCATACTATACCTAAATTTTTCTCCTTCCTTACCTTGATTAAGATAACATGTAACATAATCAAAGCATATCATTATCTATATAAGATAACTTAATGATCTTGAGTATAAGGATCACTTACACAATCATCACGTGAGCCTTCTATAGACATAGGTGATCTTAATATGAAATTCTTATGCGGGTCAGTTCAGTGTACATATATTATGATAAGCACCTACATATTAGTTTTAGATATTTCTTATACCTCAACTTATGAAAACAATTATTTCCTTTCATAAAGGAAGGAATATAATATGTATCAGTCTCTACGACTCTAATAAATATCCATTATTTAAGAGAGCATCTACCAGGAACTTTATAGGAACAATGCTTTGATGCAATAGGAATCTCATAATTATAATAACTTTATAATTTTCTTTGCAAAGAATTTTTGTCTCATGGATTTTATCTTTACCTTAGATTCATAAATCAAATATTAGATTCATTAATCTAATATTATATAAATATTAAAGATAAATCAAGCATTTATTAATAATAAATATATATTTACATGAATATAATAATGTCACATGTAACCAACTCATTAGCTATAGAGCATATTAAACTAATAGATGGCCCTTAATAGCTTTAAGAAATTTTTTTTGTTATTTTAAACTTGAGTTTGGCTAGCTTAATGACTTGGTATGGTTTGAAAACTGAGTTATTTTAGCTTTTGTTCAATAGGAGCAAAAGGAGACTTTTGAATATGTTTTTCTATTCTAGTCAGTTGTTTTTCTATAGTATTGAGGTTTGTGTTGGTGAAGTTATTTTCCTGTATAATATGTTTGGTATTGATGGTAACATCTTTATTTGAGGATTTGTAAGGAGCGGCTTCAACTGTTTGGTCTTTATGAGAGATTTTGAGGTTTCTCAAATGAGGATTTTCAGATTTAATGGGAGAACCATTTGCTAGTTCCCAAGTAACGGTTTTGTTCTTTGTTGGAATGGGACATGCATCTTTTGTAAAAGGGTATACAATATGATTTTCTTTCTTAAAGAAAAGACCATAATATGTATTAATCTTTACAACTCTAATAAACGTCTAGTATTTAAGAGAGCATCGACTAGAAATGTTTTAGGAACATTACTTTAATGCAATAGGAATCTCATAATTATAACTTATAATTTTATTTGTAAAGAATTTTTGTCTCATGGACTTTATCTTTACTCTAGATTCATAAATTAAATATTAGATTCATTAATCTAATATTATATAAATATTAAAGATAAGTTAAGCATTTATTAATAATAAATATGTATTTACATGAATATAATAATATCACGTGTAACCAACTGATTAGTTACATATCATATTAAACTAATAGATAGTCCTTAATAGCTTTAAGAAAAAAAAATTGTTATTTTGAACTTGAGTTTAGCTAGCTTTAATGACTTGGTATGGTTTGAAAACTAGGTGTTTTAGCTTTGGTTCAATAGGAGCAAATATAGACTTTTGAATATATTTTTCTCTTGTAGTCAGTTGTTTTCCTGTGGTGTTGAGATTTGTATGGGTGAAGTTGTTTTCCCGTATAATGTGTTTGGTATTAGTGATAACATCTTTATTTGAGGATTTATAAGGAGCATCTTCAACTATTTGGTCTTTATGAGGGATTTTGAGGTTTTTAAAGGAGAATATTCAGATTCAATGGAAGAACCATTTGCTAGTTCCCAACTAGGGGTTTTGTTCCTTGTTGTAATAGGACATGCATCTTTTGTAAAAGGGTATGCAATATGATTTTCAAAAGCATAATATAACTCAAACCAATCAAAAAACAAGATTTGTATTTTATGTAATGCAACAAAATCACACACACACACTCGAGAAGATTTTTATTCAGGAATGTAGTTTTAACATCATTTTTTTAAATTTCATAATCATGATATACAGTTATGACAAAAAAAATATGTATGGATATATGTTGTCCCGAGAGACATCTTAATGAATTTAATTATTGTAAGAGGGAAAAATAAGAAAAAAAGTCGTCACCTAATTTTATAGTAACTAGAAACCGTAATTAATCTTCAAAGATTTTTTTAGGTAAGGGGCTGGTTATGCTAATGGAAAGATGAAAATCACCTTAAAATATCTTATTTAAAGTAAGCTGCATTGTTGTTTGATTTTATGATACAAATACATATTATGCATATATTCAATATTTTGATTAAACTAAATACATATGTTTGTTAGAGGTTAAAATTTCTAGGATAGTAATTTTGGATTTTGGCTTAATAAGAAAGCCTCATCCTCACATTGTTTTATTAAGAGGGCAATACTCGAAATACTAATTAACGGAGACTCAGGTTTTGAGTTGGTTCTTTTAATTAACTAATTTATATTAACCCATAACAAATTATTTATTTTACCAAGAATATCCATTATAGATAACCAAAAATATTTCACTCAACTCAATCATTATAAGCAAGCATAATCAAATACGAATAGAAACAAATTACAAATACACTATGAATTTATTAAAAACAACATGCATATCAACATACATTTGCAATTTAGAATTTAACAAAATAAATCACAAATTTATTTGAACAATAAATAAATCATATATGGGATTAGAATTAACATTTACAAGTCATTGAAGTCAACTGAAACGAGAAGAAAATTGCTAGAAAAAAAAAGTTTGGCATGTGTTGCTCATGCGCAAACTGACAAGTCTTCTTTCGAGGCTTCATTCCATATGTTGCTAGCCGAATATGGTGCATGGACCACTCTAACCGTGAAAGACTCCCTCTTCTTTATACTGGTGCGAGAGGTGTCAACCACCTCCCAATGCAATAAGAGATTCGATGCTGAGAAGAGGTGGCTACTGCTGGACAAATTAGATTGCCGTGTTTTTTTCTTTATTTTTTTCTTCTTCCTGTGCTAGGGTTTTTAGTTGTTTATTTTGAAAAAACATCTGCTTTCAATCTCTATTTATGTGCCCTTTTCTCTTTATATCCCCTCCTCTATTATCTGGATCCACTGCAAAATATGAAAAACTAAACTGAAAAAATAATGTTATGTAATAATATTGTTTCCTTCTTGACCATGGATTCCAAATTAATTAAATTTTCTCATTTTAATATGTAGTATCTCTTTCAATAATTTTCAATTTTGTTTGAATCTCCCATTTATTTTTCTTTTTATCTTTTATATAGTCTTTTATTATTATTTTTCTTGTTCTCGCTTTCTTTTTATTGCACTCCCTATACTCTATTTTTCCTTTTTTATTATTATCATGATAAAAATTAAATTGGACCAAAAATATAATTCTTTCAAACACAAAAAAAATTAGGGGTCAAAATGGGTTATAACTATTGTCCTCTCTTTACAATAGTTATGACACAAAGTCATTGGAGAATTTATTTCTTTTAACTTTGTATAATAAGTATGTAAAGTAGAGAAAAATAACAGTAGAAAGATTTTTCTCAAAATGAAATAGTCTCGTTGAGAGATGACTACCTGAAAACTACATAAGAAGGAAAACAAGTCTCATTAAGAGACGATTATTGCGATGTTGCGGTCACACAAATTAATTACCCTAGCTTAAACAAATAAAAGATCATGGAGCAAGCAAGGGGTCAATCTCACAAGAAAGATCTAGTTCAGGTCTTTATGCTAAATGATTCAAAGTTATAGGGTTTTGAGGTTATCTAGGCTATGTTATGGTAAATAAAATAAAGTAATCAAACTAAATTAAATAAATTGAAACTTATTAAGAGAAAACCCTTAATCTCAAGTAAACAACCATCTATGAAAATCAAAATTGATCATTGAAACGATACGTCAATTTATATTCTGAATATATATCATTCATTAACATTAGTCAGTTAACCGATCCGCAGTGTAACTAACCTTTACCATTTAACAACCACCGTGTTCGCCCTAGTAATTTAATTCAATGATAGCCTTAAGAACTAGATAGGTTGATAAATCTAGACAACATAATTATTTACAGTATTTACAGTATATGTTCGATTTAATTAAATGTTTTCCCTAAGATTAACAACATAAATTTGTTATAATTATTAAACTTAGTCACTTCACAAGTTTAAATATCACAACTCCAGTTTTGATAGCAAACTTAACAATAGATTATTTAGAATAATAACTTAGAATCCATTCTAACAATCAAACTAAACAATAATAGGAAAACATTCATACTCATTACATAAACTGAAAAGAAAAGATAAAACAGATCTCACAGTTTTTTAAATCTGAAGGTTTATATATATCCTTTTAACCAAGAAAAATAACTTAGTGTTGCATATCTATCGAAAACTAAGGAAGAGAAAGGATGAAAACATAATTTCGGGTCTAAGAGAAAAGGGTCAGAGTTTATTTTTTTCTTTCTGGCCGCCCCTCTTTTTATTTCTCTTTCTTTTTATTTGATAGGAAACTTTAATCCCCACATCCCTCCAATCCTTTTGTATCCTCCAAAATAATAATAGTCATTTTCAAAGTAGACAATCTACATTTAAGTATTACAATAACTATTTTCCTAAACAAAAATGAAAAATAGTATTAAATAAAATCTTCATGTTTTGACTTTGGACTTAGAGAAGTTAAATTGCCCAAATAAAGATATTTTCCATATGAATAAATAATTGTCATATCGGTTTGGATGCTTGAGAAGTAAGTTGGACTTGTTTCTTCACAAAACCTTTTTATTAGGAGAATTTATAGGTTGAATGAGCTCCTTTTCTGCTGAAATATGGTAAGTTGATAGGTCTTTGAGTTAGGAATCCGACACAATTGAGTTTGCATCAAATGGACTTTTCTGACTCAAGATATTCAAGTTGGAATGGTCGAAGGTCAAAATTGGAAGAATATGAGACTTGTCTTTGAAGGCTTCGATTTCCATGCTTTTTTTTCATTTCCATATATATACAGAAAGGTATGGGTATTTTCTTTCTAATGTCATTAGAATCTCTTCATTTCAACCTTTACAGCTCAAGTTGTGCATAAAATATCAATTAGAAGTCAAATTTGTCAATATTCGACATGGGTTGAAACATTATCTGAATTTTATCTCTAATTTACTTCTTTTCGAATATTGCATCAAAAAATGCCTTTAAAACATAAAACAAATATTATCAAGGTATTTTATATATAAAATATATGCAAAATACTAGGTAAATATAGGGTAAATTATCGAATAATATGGTTGCATCAATGAATACCATCAAAACAACTAAAAAATCAAAACAAGTCTCATCAAGAGTGACCCACTATCATAATCAAAAAATCAAAATAAGTCTCACCCAGAGGAGACTACCCTTAAAACAATCAAAATAAACAGTCTTATCGAGAAGTGATTACCCTTGTAATAAATAATCAAATGAATAGTCTCATTAGAAGACAACTACCTTAAAAATAAAATAATCAAATAGTCTTAGTGAAGGCGACCACCCTCAAAGTAAATAAAACTAATATAGTCTCATCACGAGGCAACCACACTCGAATCAAATAATCAAATAAATAGTCTTAGTAGAAGGTGACTACCCTCAAATCAAATAATTAATTAAATTATCTCATTAGAAGTTGACCACCCTAATAATCAATTAACTATCAATGTTGATTTACTTGACTTATCAGCTCAGGCTATTCATGTGTTTATTTCTAGCTTGGAAAATCACTTTACTTTTGCTACTTTTGTCTATGGCTTTAACACTATCCAAGCACGGCGTGCCCTCTAGGAAGATCTTCGCAGGTGGAGTCCAAACTCTCCATGGCTTGTTCTTGGTGATTTTAATTCTTTGCTCTCCCAGAAAGATAAGCACAATGGTGCTCATGTTACTAGCTATGAAGTCTTTGACTTTAGAGAGTGTTGCACTGATTTGGGCCTTGCTGATCTAAATTCCACTAGTTGCTTCTTCACCTGGTCTAATGGTCATGTTTGGAGAAAACTTGATCGGGGCTTGGCCAATCCTCTCTGGTTCTCTTTGCCTCAGCAAGCCCATGTTCATTTTGACAACCCTGGTGTTTTCTCTAATCACTCCCCTGCCTCTGTTCAGCTTGACCCTCAACAACCTAGAGGGAACAGGAACTTCAAATTCAACATATAGGCGGATCATCCTCATTTCCTGGAGGTTATTTCGCAGGGTTGGAATTCTCAAGTCAATGGCTCCTGTATGTACTCTCCCTGTAGGAAATTAAAATGCTTAAAGAGGCCTTTGAAAGAGCTTAACAAGCTAAATTTTAGTCATATCTCTGAAAGAGTTGCCCGTGCTGAAGCTGATCTGGCTACTCACCAATCTCTTCTCCACCATGACTGAGATAATACTCAGCTTCTGTCGCAGGAAAGGAATCTTAGGTCTTCCCTGTTGAATTTAAAATATGCGGAGCAGATGTTCTGTTGCGATGTCGCGGTCGCACAAATTAATTACCCTAGCTTCAAACACAACACACAAGATTGTATAGAGCAAGTAAGGGGTTGATCCCACGAGGAAGGTTCAAGTCAGATTTCTATGCTAGATGATATGCAATTTTGGGGGGTGGACGTTTTCTAGGCTAAAGCAAAAGAAAACAGAAAACTATCAAACAAAATTTAATAAAATCAGAAAATTATCAAGAGAACAAACCTTGGTTGCAAACACACATCCACCTACAGAAATCAGAATTGATTATGGAAACGAAACATCAATTTATATTCTGAATATTTATCTCTTCTTAACATTGGTTAGTTAGCGGATCCGCCGTATAACTAACTCTAACCATCAAATAACCATAGTGTCCGCACTAGTAATTTAATTCAATAGCAGCCTTAAGAACTAGAAAAGTTGATTAATCAAGAAAACATAACTGTCCGCAGTCTATATTTGATTTGATTGAATGTTCTCCCTAAGATTAATAACGTAGATCCGCCATAATTATTAAACTCAGTTGCTTCACAAGTTCATATACCACAACTCTTGTTTTGATATCAAACTTAGCAATAGATTGTCTACAATAATAACTTAGAGTCCGCTCTAGCGATTAAGATAAACAATATAGAAAAAATAAGCATAGAAGAACAAACATATTCATCATATAAACTGAAAAGAAAAGATAAAATAAATCTCACAGTTCTTGAAATTCGAAAGTTTTCGTGTCCTTGCAACCAAGAAAAAGTGTTTAGCCTTGCATGTTTAAACAACTAATCAAAAAGAAGGAAGAAAGCATAATTTCATGTTTCTTAGAGGAGGGGGTGTTTTTCTCCTCTTAGCTGGCTGCTCCCCTTCTCTTCTCTCATTCTTTTTATATCCTAGGAAACCCTAGTCTCTATTTTACAAAATAGGCCTCCCTTAAGTATATTGTTTACATTTAAGTACTTCAATAACTATTTTCCTAAAAAAAAAAAGAAATAGCCTTGCATGAAATCTTCAAGCTTTGACTTAGAAGAGCTAAATTGCTGAAACAAAAACTTGGATATCGGTTTAGATGCTTCGGAACGTAATTTGAACTCGTTTCTTCACGAAACCTGTTTGCTGGCAGAATTCAGTTGTCATCTTTGAAAACTCATATCTCCCTTATATGACATCTTTTTTGGCCGAAAATTTGGAGCGTTTATATGCCTTTGAGTTAGAAACCCAAAACAATTAAGTTTGCATCAATTGGACTTCTGTAGCTCCAGATATTCAAGTTGGAATGATCAAAGGTCGACATTGGCAGATTGCGAGATTTGACTTTGAAAGCTGTGATTTCCATGATCTTCCTTATTTTATTTTCTTGCCTTAGATTTCCAGAAAGGTATGGATTTTAGCTTTTTAATGCCACTAGAATCACTTCATTTCGATCTCTAGAGCTCACGCTCTACACAAAACATCGACTGAAGGTCAAATCTACCAATTACCTTCAATTTACTCTTTTTTGCATCTTTCATCCAAAAGTGCCTTCAAAACATAAAATAAAGAATATCAAGAAATTTTATATATAAAACATAGGCAAAACACTAATAAATATGGGTGAAACTATCAAATAATATGGTTGCAATAGCCTGGAGGGAACAAGAACTTCAAATTCTTCAACATGTGGTTGGATCATCCTCATTTCCTGGAGGTTATTTCGCAAGGTTAAAATACTCAAGTCAATGGCTCTTGTATGTACTCTCTCTGCAAGAAATTAAAATACTTAAAAGAGGCCTTTAAAAGAGCTTAACAAGCTATATTTTAGTCATATCTCTGAAAGAGTTGCCCGTGCTGAAACTGATCTGGCTACTCACCAATCTCTTCTCCACCATGACTGAGATAACACTCAGCTTCTGTCGCAGGAAAGGAATCTTAGGTCTTCCCTGTTGAATTTAAAATATGCGGAGCAGATGTTCTTTGGGCAAAATCTAAAATCTAATTTTCTTAAGGAGGCTGACAAAGGATCTCGTTTCTTCCATTCTCTGATGAGTTAGAAACATCGAAGAAATCACATTGCAACTTTTCAAGTTCCCTCTGGTGGTATAACTTCTTTAGGTGCTGAGTTGGGGCATGAGTTTGTCCGATTCTATAAAGTCCTCCTTGGCAGCGCCAAGCAATATTGTTCCCATCAATGATAATGTTATTCTATCTGGCCCCTGCCTCGATAGTTCTTCCCATGATTCTTTACTTAGACCTGTGACAAATGAGCTTATCCAACAAACTCTCTCCAGCATTGGTAATGATAAGTCGCTAGGGCCAGATGGCTACATCTCTCTGTTTTTCAAAAAAGCTTGGGGTATTGTTAGAGGTGACTTTTGTACTGCCATCAAAGATTTCTTTGCTTCTGGGAAGATGCTCAAGCAAGTCAACCATTCCATTATCTCCCTCGTTCCCAAATCTACCACTATTAACTCAGCATTGTCGTCCCTTCTCTTCCTACAATGTCATTTACAATGTCATCTCTAAGATCCTTGTTTGATGTATGGCTCAAGTTATGAATACCATCATCAGCGCTGCTCAAAATGCATTTCTCGGTGGTAGGAACATGGCTGATAACATCAACCTCTTGCAGGAGCTTCTTCGTCATTATAAGCGCAAGACATCCTCCCCAAATGCATTATCAAGATTGATTTCAGAAAAGCGTTTGACACTATTCGGTGGTCCTTCCTGCGTAATGTTCTTCTTTTATTAGGCTTCCCAGCTTGTTTTGTTGATCTTGTCATGCAATGTGTGGAGACAGCCTTTTATTTAGTTTCTGTCAATGGTGATTTATTTGGTTTTTTCCATGGGCAATGTGGCGTCCGTCAAGGGGATCCTTTTTCCCCCTATCTTTTCATTGGTTGTATGGAATATTTTTCCAGGATGCTTTCAAGGAGCACCCAGCAGACTGGTTTCAATTTTCATCCCAAATGTAGAGCTCTGGGTATAAGCCACTTAGCCTTCGCAGAAGACATCCTTCTTCTTTACATGGGTGATATGACGTGTGTTAGCATCCTATACTAACAACTTCTTTCTTTTGGCCGAATGTCTGGCCTTGATGCTAATGCTTCCAAATCTTCTATATTTTTTGATGGGATTGGTGAAGACACTAAGTTATCTTGCCTTCAGCTTACAGGGTTTTCGGAGGATCAGTTTCCTTTCAAGTATCTTGGTGTGCCTCTTAGCCCTCATCGCTTGTTTGGCCAGCCACTTTTCTCCTCTCCTACAAAAGCTTGAGTTGGTCATTTAGAGATGGATGGGTAAGCATTTATCTTATGCTGACCAGCTTGAGCTCATCATATCTGTTTTGCATGGCATGGTCCAATTCTGGCTTGTTATTTTCCCTGTCCCTGTTATTGTTATCAATAAGATAAATAGTCTATGTCGCAGCTTCCTCTGGTCTGGTAATCATTTCTCCAAGCACCCAGTCTTTGTTGCCTGGTACAAGGTGTGTCTTCCCAATCTGCAGGAGGTCTCGAGCTCTTAGACATCGAGGCAAGGAATAAATGTTTTTTAGCTAAGCAGCTGTGGAACATCCATAAAAAATCTGATTCTCTTTGGATTCGCTGGGTTGATCATTTTTATCTTCCACACAACTCTATATGGCCTTTGGAGATGCAGAAATCATTTTCCCCTTTATGGAAATCAATCTGTTCTCTTAAAAGTCATTTGATAGCTCAGCTTGGAGGTTTTCGGATGCTATTGATACTCTTCAGGGTTGGCATCATGGATCGGGGTCTTTCATTGCCAATGCTCACAAGTTCTTTCGGGTTAAAGGAAATCCTGTCAGCTGGCATCGTGTGGTCTCGGAGTAGTGGTCCTTACCACGGTACAATTTTATTCTATAACTTGCTATCCTAGGTAAGCTCAAAATAAAGGATCGACTCAGCTTCCTCTCTATTGACTCTATTTGTGTCCTATGTAATCGAGAGGAGGAATCCCATGCTCACCTATTTTTCAACTGTGATTGGACTTCATTATTATGGAGTCGTGTTAAATAGTAGCTCCGTCTAAATTGTTCTATGTCTTTCCTAAGCTCAAAATAAAGGATCGACTCAGCTTCCTCTCTATTGACTCTATTTGTGTCCTATGTAATCGAGAGGAGGAATCCCATGCTCACCTATTTTTCAACTGTGATTGGACTTCATTATTATGGAGTCGTGTTAAACAGTAGCTCCGTCTAAATTGTTCTATGTCTTTCCTATCTGGTGCGCTTCGAGGTCTCTCTGGAAGAAGTAAGGGGTTGTACCAAAGAATGAGATGAGTTGCTCTCCCTCTCCCTGTGCTCTTACTTTGGAATGAAAGGAATAAACGTTTATTTGAGCATGTTTCCAAGTCAGTTGATGCTGTTTTCCGAAAGTTTCAAGTTCAGTTCTTCATGGTTCTTCATTTCTATGAGAATGTTTCTTCTACTACGTGAATGCTTGGCGGTGTCTTGGCCATGCATGCTTTACATAAGAGATATTTATTGTTGTTCCTGCCGGTTTGGTCTTGGGGTCTTGTCCCTATCTGGTTTCTCATTGAATAAAGCTTGTATTTTCTATGTTTTTTTTCTAATGATTTCTTTAGTTGTATTTATTTGGTTAGGCCGGGCAACCCCCGTAGGATCGGGTTCCTACCCTAACCATCTTTTGTTTTATCCTTGGCTTTTTCTTTTGTTTAGGGAATATGTTCCCTTTGTTTCATTATTTGTTTTATATTCTGGTTTCCTATGGGTTCCAGAGTTGTAATTTTTTATCTCTTATATATATTTACATTTGATAAAAAAGAAATAGTCTTTATTGGAAGGCGACTGCCCTTAAAGTACATAAAAAAAACATAGTCTCATCGATTGACAACTATCCTCACATCAAAATAAACAAACATAGTCTCATCGACAGGTAAACTACACTCATCATCAAATAAATAGTCTTATTAGGAGGCGACTACCCTCAAATAAAATGATTAAATAAATAGTCTCAATGGCAAGCGACTATCTACTTAATTGCTTGTCTAGTGGTATTATAGGGAGATATCCTAGAGCTTATCTTCGGGTAATCAAACCTTAAAAGGTTGACCTGAGACCTACAAGGTATAAATAGTATAAACCAAGGAAAATTTCATCGGTTACTAATTGTTACCATGTAGACTTTTGATAAAAGTCTGAGGTTTTATTAATGCTAGTCTGAGGCAAGACCCATTAGGGCACCACTAATTCTCCAATGCTAACTTAGAGCAAAGTGTGTGTAACAAGGTGTTACTTAATGAGGGAATGAGTGTAGACCAATTTTCAATTTAAGAAATGATGTATGAGATTAAAAAAGATGAATGATGTATAAAATCAACATAAAGAATTTATAGACAAAGATATATGAAGGAACATAGAACATGCAAATAAAAAATAGTAAAGACATATTAATTAGCTTAGGCAATTGACACGACCAAAGAGTTGATGTCTTCTTCAAGTGTAGGAGTGTCGAAGTAATAAATAACCTGGCAAGGCACTTGGACTGTTACTGTCCAACTATTACTGTCTCGTTTTTGAATTGTTACTGTCTGACCTCTCCTTAGATTTTTAACTATATCTGGAGTTATAGAACTCCAATTCAAGCGAGATTAGTCTCGTTGGAAAGCTAAGACATGAGGCTATAAGTTCTATGAATTAAGGAGAACCTAGTTCTGCCTCTAAGATAATCAAAATTACTCATCAATAAACACTTGGACTGTTACTGTCCAACTGTTACTGTCTTATTTTTGAACTGTTACTATCTGACCGCTCCTCATATTTTTAACTATATCTGGATTTATAGAACTCAAATCTATAATTTAACATCCAAACATCAATTTATAATCGACTTTAAAACAACTCATAAGACCATGTTTAGAATATCTTACCCGGTATGAATCAAGGTCTCGATCCCTCTTTTTCTTTCTAATGACAGTCAGCCCTCCCCTCTTCTCTTCTTGTTCAATTTTTCTTGTTAATCCCCTGCCCACCAGTGTTTATTTTACCTATAACCCTTAATCTTGTATGGGTTCTTGAAATTTGGTGTTTCTCTCTTGATCTGTAAAAATAGATACCAAAACTCCCTCTCTTCTTTCTTCATGATAGTTGCAGATTTGGTTTTGGTAAGAAGAGTAGTATATATGCTCTATAATTATTCTTATTTACGATTAGGCCCCATTTTCTTTAAGTATATTCGTTTTCCCCCCACTTCTTTTTAATTTAGTTTATTTTCTTTAATTTAATCCAACCTTTTTTTTCTCGGGATTTACAATAGTATAAACTCTTTTTATTACTCAACTGGACACCACACACAAAGGAGGTTCCAATCGGATTATAAATTGTTAACATGATTACATTAGTTATCTTATTCGAATAATGCTAATACTTGCAAATGTTGTTAGGTATTCATGATTATAACTTATGTTAACAACAAATCAAGTTCCTTTCATAGCACAGGTGTCGGTTATACCATACGGTTGGGCTGTGAAAGTGCCAAGTATTTGTTGTACTAAGGGTTATACAACATAAATCTAGATTAACCATTTAACAAGCAAAGTATTAAAAGTGAACAAGATAACAAATACAAAACATGTTAGTATAAAACATTAAAGTCCATGTTGAGTTTATACTATACTTATTCTTACACCATTAGTGTAACCTTTTCACCTTCACATAATAAACTTAGTTAAACATAATGAAAGAGAAACATAAATAAACAAGATAAGAACATAAATAAGATATAAGTTAACTAAGTAAAGGAAAGGAAATGAAAAGCATAAACAAGAGATTAATATAAATAAAACTTAAGCATTACAAAAATATAAAGAGAGAGAGCAAGAATATAATCTTGATCTGAAAACCAAGATGCCTAAATGCATGACAAATGCCTCCTTTTATAGGCCAAAACTTAGAACTATTGATTTGATGACTGATTATTGAGAGGGTGGTCACCTCTTGACTTGGTAACACTTCTTATCTTCTTGTCTGCAGAAAACGTCATTGCTAACATCAGAATTTGAACAGATAGTCTTCATGAAAGTTCTGGGCAATTGTCTCAGCTTTCCAATAAAACAAGAATTGGTGCATTTAGACTTCTAAAACTCGAGATATGGGTTGAACACTGAACAGTATCTGGGTTGCACAACAGATTCTGACTTCTCTGTTGTTGCTACCATTTGAACTCGAAAATGGCACTTTTAAATCTTGGACTCTTTATGAAAGTTTTAGGCCTATGTCTTAGCTTTTCACACATATAAACCAGACCTAAATCCAAGTTCTACAGCTTCAATTATGATCCAATAACCGAATGGTGTTCCAATTTGGACTAAACCAGCATCTCTTTTTTAAGCTTAGCCCTCTATTTGCCTTCTCAATTTCAGTAGTTAAACTCATCAATCAATCCTTTGATTTATGTGATAGGCCTGCATTTAAGATGAACATTTACCATAAATTAAAGATATCTTATATTATTAGACATGTTATTATAAAACATGTTCTAGTTAAGGAGTTATTGATACTTTGAGTGCAAAATGATGATATAAAACCTTGATAAAAATGCACTTTTAAGTACTAATCACACCCCCCAACCAGCTTATTACTAGTCCCTAATAATCAAAGCGTTAAAATAGAAAAACAATTTGCAAGTTCCACAAATGAAGGCATTCATCATTCAACTTCCATTAATATATCCAAATAAACAAACTCTCATTAGATTTATTTATCAGCTTCATACTTCTTAAACAAGATATTAATAAACCTTTCTTTTGTGCTCAATATATCAACACATAGTTATGGGACTTTTCTTGAAAGAAAACAAAATTTTGTTCTCATGTTTAAGGTTAGCTTCCTTGGGTTGGGATTATTATCTTTTTTTCTTCTTCTTCTTTTTTCTCTTTTTTTTTAATATATATACATATAACTTAAAACACAATGTATCTTTAACTCATGTACCGAGCTTTCGGCTAATGACTCCCAGACCAGTTGGTCTTAGGGCATTAGGTATTGAGACACCCCTACGAGCTTAGTAACTCAGGTTACAGATATTGATACGTAGATAATGCAATGTTTGGTTCCCTTAAGCTTTTGTCTTTAACCCATGTAACAAGCATTTGGCCAATAACTCCCAAGTTAGTTGACTTTAGGGTATTAGGTGTTAAAACACTCATTTGGGCTTAATTGCTTAGGTTAGGAAGGCTACGAAACCAAACTTATCTACGTTTTTATTATCATCAATATTATCAATTAGTTTTTGTTATGCACATTATATACTATTCATTTCCCTTAGTTGTTACCTTTAACAAAAGAACATAAATAATGTAATAATCCAATATGCAACCCACAATCATTTGTTAATGGATGTGTGTGAAAATGAAGGTTTAAGAATACTTGTTAAATGAGTATATGAGCAGAATCAAGTGATAATAATGCAAGAGTTTGTAAACATATTTCAAGAAGTATTCTAATAGACCTGATAAGACTCTTTACTAAGATGCGTCTCAAGAGTCAATAAAATTCCTCCTTACTCTGCCATTCTCATAACAGTTTTGTCAAATGGTTTTAATAATAGCAAAAACAGTTAGTAAGTTAGTTTTTTATGTCAACTACTACATTCTCCCCCTAACCAAAACGAGACATTGTCCTTAATGTCCTAAGGTAGAAAGATAGAGTATAGAAGACAACACCTGAAACATCGAACACTGACAAACCTGAAACACACTTAAACAAATATCAAAACAAAATAATATGCTATTAATAAAACCAAAGGACACAAGGTTTCACAAATGAAAGCTCAAATCCAATCTAAGCTTTTTACGGCTTTCCATAGTTGACCAATTTATACGACTCATGGAGGGATCAATTACAGGGATGAAAGATTGTAGTTGGTCAATCAATTGTTCAGCAGTAGCAGCAGAGATTATGATTTGTCGTGCCGAAGATGTTAGAAATTCCTGTTCCACATCTTGATCAAGAAAAGAAAACAAATTATCATAAAACCCATTAACATTTAACAAATCTATAGGTTTATGGTGAATGTGTCGTTAGGCCCAAGAGGAAATATGAAAGATCTCTTTCAATGTGCCCAGACCATCTGGTAAAGCAATGAAGGCATCAGCTTGGTTAAACATCACATTCATTCGATCATAAATTGTGGAGATATGTAGTTCCTCTCCAATTGTTTTTCCAATGATGTCCCATTTTGCTAAAACTTTGGGGACGACCCCCAAAACTTGACTGCCTCCTAAAATGCAGCTATTGACACACCCCTCATTAACCCAAAGTTGCCTCCCCCATACACTAAATAAATCTTTCTCTCAGCTAGTACCTGACCAAGATGATTTGTTGATTCTAAAAACTCATTTTCTTTCTTAGGACTGGATCTCCCAAAAACACAAATATTTCTTATGTGATGACTTAAGGAACTTGTCATGTCTACACACTTCTATATATGTTGAATGTATGGGTTGAGTAGAAATGAAGGGAAGGAAGAGAAGATTGTATTGATGAGAAATTTAAAATGCAATCATACCACCTATATGTAGGCCAGCTGGAGTCTCACACACTCTCTCTCTTTTTTATTATTATTATTATTATTTTGAAAAAGCATGTGTATGTACCGGTAATTGTGATTGTGCCTCACATCTTCCCTTGGTTTTACGTCCAAGAATGGCTTAAACGCCCTCTATGGGTCGGGGATAGGCTTCCCATCTAGTTTTCTTAAAAACTGGCAAACATGGTCTTTTTTAGTCAGATTCCCAAGACTATGTCGAACATGTTCTTTATGGAATTGTAGCCATAAATCATGAATTGCACGATGCGCATCTACACTTGGATACATCTCAAGAGTCAATAGAAGATTATCTAAAGACTCTTTACTCGGGTCATCCTTAATGAATTGTATTTTATCTTCACGGTTTATAGATATCATTCTTAAAGAACAACATTGTGCATTACAAGTCCATCTGGCATATCGGTGACAGACTTTCAATTGTTTTGCACGACGTTTCTTTGCAAAAGTGCTTTTACCTGTTTCAGGCATGTATGAAATGAAAGAATTGGAGGGCCCACCTAATAATTGGACCTTTGCTTCAATTAGCCAGCAAATATCTTCAAGAATTCCATGATTCATTAACAACCTCAATCTTGCACACCTAGCATGGTAAATTTTTCCAATCGCATTTGGAGGCAAAACGAGAAAATACTTTTTCAATTTTTCAAAAGTGGTATCCATTTTCAAATGAGAATTAGAGAAGAGATGCAAAGAAAAGAGAAAGAGCAAAGAAATGCACAAATATATACACAGAGATTAGTTATTATGGGAAACTAAAAGAACTGACTTAAGAGTCACGGAGTACCGTTATCCGCCATTTGACCGGGGTTGGAGAAAGACTAGCAAAACAAGAGTCACACTAAAAACAAACACAAAAACAATGTGAGAAAAACAAAATAATCAGCCTTTATATACAGGATCATTCAAACCAATGGATTCATTTTCACTAGGAAAATTATCAAAGTAAGCTTTCAAACAATGTCCATTTACCTTAAAAACATTGTCATTCTTTGAATTCTCAATATCAAAAGCCCCATAAGGATACACATGTTTCACAATAAATGGACCGCTCCATCTTGATCTTAACTTTCCAGGAAATAAATGAAGTCAAGAATTATAAAGCAAAACTTTTTGACCAACATCAAATATTTTTCTCAAGATTCTCTTGTCATGAAACTCTTTGATTCTTGCTTTATGAATTTTTGAATTCTCATATGCATCATTTCTTATTTTCTCAAGCTCATTTATTTGTAACTTACGCAGCTGACTAGCATCATCAATGTTTGAATTGAAAGCTTTGATAGCCCAATAAGCATTATGTTCAAGTTCTATAGGCAAGTGACAAGATTTTTCATAGATCAACCTATAAGGTGACATACCTAATGATGTCTTAAAAGCAGTACGATAAGCCCAAAGTGCATTATTAAGTCTTAAAGACTAGTCCTTCCTATTAGGGTTCACTGTTTTTTCCAAGATTTGTTTGATCTCCCTATTAGCAAGTTTTACATGTCCACTTGTCTGAGGGTGATAAGCGGTGGCAACTTTGTGTGTGATTTCATATTTCTTCATTAAAGACTCAAACGACTTGTTGCAGAAATGTGTTCCACCATCACTTGTCATGGCTCAAGGGATTCCAAATCGACTCAAAATATTTTCTTTCAAAAACTTTATCACTGTTTTGTGGTCATTGTTTTGACTTGGAATTGCCTCTATCCATTTTGAAACATAATCTACTGCGACTAATAAGTATAAGAAACCAAATAATGAAGGAAATGGACCCAGGAAATCTATACCCCAGCAGTCAAAGATCTCAATGACAAGAATATGATTTAAAGGCATCATGTGACGTTTTGAAATAGATCCCAACTTTTAACAATTTTCACAAGTCTTGCAGAATGCATGCGAGTCCTTGAATATGGTGGGCTAGTAAAATCCACTTGGTAAGATTTTTGCTGTTGTCTTTCTTGATGAGAAATGACCCTCACATGCCTCAGAATGACAAAATTTAATGACACTACTTACCTCATTGTTAGGAATGCATCTTTGAAATATTTGATCAGGATAATATTTGAATAAATAAGGGTCATCCCAATAAAAGTTCTTCACTTCGTTCAAGAACTTTTTTTTGTCTCGGGTGCTCCAATGAGCTGGCAAATGTCCTGAAACAAGAAAATGAACAATATTAGCAAACCAAGGCATTGTAGAGATGGAAAATAAAGATTCATCAGGAAAGTAGTCATTAATTGGTGTGATGTCAGATCTCGAATCTGTTGTCAATCGTGACAAATGAAAGATTCATTTAATGTATGGGGGATTCCAAATCGACTCAAAATATTTTCTTTCAAAAACTTTATCATTGTTTTGTGGTCATTATTTCGACTTGGAATTGCCTCTAAAGCCATTTTGAAACATAATCTACTGCAACTTAAACCAATATTAGCAACGACGCCAAAAACTTGACAAATGATCTGCGACAACATTTTCAGTGCCTTTCTTTTCTTTGATTGTGATATCAAATTTTTGAAGTAACAAAATCCACCGTACCAATCTAGCCTTAGAATCTTTCTTAGAAAGAAGATATTTCAATGCTGCATGATCACTAAAAACAACAACAGGCGAGTCAACAGGATAAGACCTGAATTTTTCACATGCAAATACTACTGCAAGTAATTCTTTTTCAATGATGGTGTAATTCATTTGAGCATTATTTAAAGTTTTACTTGCATAGTAAATCACATAAGATTTCTTATCTTTTCTTTGTCCCAAGACAGCACCCACGGCATAATCACTAGCGTCACACATTATTTCAAAAAGCAATGACCAATCAAGAGGTTGAATGACAGGAGCAGAAGTAAGCAAGTTTTTAAGTTTAACAAAGGCTTCTTCACAATGTTCAGTCCATTCAAAAATATTATCCTTTGTTAGAAGGTTACTTAAAGGCTTAGATATTACACTAAAATCTTTGATGAACCTTCTATAAAAACCAGCATGTCCTAAGAATGATCTAACATCTTTAACAGATTTCGGTGTTGGCAAGTTAGCAATTAACTCGATTTTAGATTTGTCAACCTCAATTCCTTTCGATGAAACAATGTGACTAAGTACAATGTTGTTTGTTACCATAAAATGATATTTTCCCCAATTTAGCACAAGATTCTTCTCTTCACACCTGCTCAAAACATTTTCTAAGTTAGTCAAACAATCATCAAATGAATCACCAAAAACAGAAAAATCATCCATAAAAATTTCAAGAAAACGTTCAACCATATCACTAAATATACTGAGCATGTATCTTTGAAACATGGCTGGTGCATTACATAATCCAAAAGGCATTCTTCGATATGCAAAAGTACCAAACGGACATGTGAACGTGGTTTTCTCTTGATCTTCCAATGCAATTTCAATTTGATTGTAACCTGAATAGCCATCTAGGAAACAATAAAATTCATTACCTGCAACTCTTTCTAGGATTTGATCCATGAAAGGTGAAGGGAAATGATCTTTTCTAGTCATTGAATTAAGTTTCCTATAGTCAATGCACATGCATCAATCAGTAATAGTCCTAGTTTGAATTAACTCATTTTTCTCATTAAATTAGGTTTTGGTGGTTGAATAATTGAAGGTATGGACTCAATTGATCATGGTGGCAATTCCTTAATTTTTGGTCTCCAATTATTTGCCTTTGATTCTTCCTGAAAATAGACCATTTGCAAATCATCAAATTCATCAATCTTAGTTTCACTGGAAGTGGTTTGAAATTAATCATGAACTAATTTTTCAATAAAATCCACTTCGTGTAAATCATTATCATGTCCAGGTTGCTTGCAAATGTTGAAAATATTCATCTCTAATGTCAGGTTTCCAAATGATAGTTTCATCAATCCATTCCTACAATTAATTAATGCATTAGAAGTTGTAAGAAATGGATGTCCTAAAATAACAGGAATTAAATTACATGCTTCAACAGGTTGTGTATCCAAGACAATAAAATCTATAGGATAAATGAATTTATAAACTTGTACTAACACATCTTCAACTATTCCTCTAGACACTTTTACATATTTATGAGCAAGTAAGAGAATTACAGAACTTGGTTTTAACTCACCTAGATTGAGACTTTGAAAAACTGAATATGGAAGTAGATTCACACTAGCTCCAAGATCAAGTAAAGCTTTTTCAATTTTATATTCTCCAATAAGCAAGAAATTGTAGGACAACCAGGGTCTTTATATTTCAAAGCATTATTGTTCTGAAGAATCACACTTACTTGTTTGGCTAAAAAGGCTTTCTTTTTCACATTCTCTTCACAGTATATAGATCTTTCAAAAATTTAGCATAAGAAGGTACCTGTTTAATAGCATCCAACAAAGGTATATTAATCCTTACCTGCTTGAAAGTTTCAAAGATTTCAGAGTTGTGATTGACTTTCCTTTGTTTTGTCATGGCATGAGGAAATGAAAGTGCTGGTAGGGAAGCAGTCTTTTCTTTGCAATGTTCAGATTCAACCCCTTCCTTACCCTTAAAGATTAACTCATCATCTTTCTCACAAGAATCAAGAATGAGTTTTTCAATAACCTTACCATTGCGAAGAGCGATGACTGATTTAACTTGATCCATGTGTTGGCTTCCAGAACTACTTGCATTCATTGTAGCACCTTTGGATTTTGCTGTGGTTGAGATGGAAACTTACCTTTTTCTTGAAAACTGAGAGCAGATGTGAATTTTACAAAAGTATCTTTTAAAATCTATCATGCTTTGAGCAAGTTGAGTGTTGATTGGCTCTTGCTTTTTAATGAATGCATGCAATGTTTCCTCAAGATTTCTTATAAGAGGTGAAGCATAAGGAGGTGCATATCCATGAGAATTTTGGAAATTATGGTGTGCTTGAAATGGTGGCTTTGAAGTTTGTGCATTATTGTTATCACTCTTCTAGCTGAAATTTAGGTGATTTCTCCAACCAGGGTTGTATGTTTGTGAGTATGGGTTATGATTGGGCCTTTGGAAACTGTTTAAAGCATAGGCTTGTTCATTGAGGCATTCCTTGAAAGAAGGCAAAGTTGGACAATCATTGGTTGAGTGTTCTTTGGTTTCACAGATTTAACACACAATGTCTTGAACAGATTTTAATTGACCACACTTTTTCAATTCTAATGCCTCGACTTTTCTAGCTAAAAATGCAAACTTGGCTTAGAGGTCATGATCTTCTCTAAGGTTATATATACCTCCACTGGATGTATGATGTATGAGTTTTACTTGGTGCCTCATAAGTGCCTATAGTGTCCTAATTTTGAGCATTTTCAGCTAGCAAGTCTAGGTACTCCATTGCTTTATTAGGGTCTTTATCTTTAAAAGTTCCATTGCACATCAATTCTATCATTTGTCTATCTTTAGGTGTTAACCCTTCATAAAAATATGAAACCAATCTCCATGTTTTAAAATCATGATGAGGGCAAGTATTAAGCAAGTCTCGATACCTATCCCAACATTGGTAAAATGTTTCTCCTGGTTTTTGAGTGAAAGTGGTGATTTGTCTTTTGAAAGAGTTTGTTCTATGAGAAGGGAAAAACTTCTTTAAAAATTGTTATTGCATTTCATCCTAAGCATGAATGGATCCTGACCTAAGATTTTATAACCATGTTTTAGCTTTATCTTTTAATTAAAAGGAAAAGGCTTTAATCTGATGGTGTTGATGCTACAATTTAAGTCATTATAGGTGTTACAGACCTCCTCAAATTCTCTCAAATGCAAGTATGGATTTTCTAGATCTAAGCCATGAAAAGAAGGTAAAAATTGAATAATGTCTGGCTTAAAATTAAAATGAGATGCATCAGGGGGGAAACTATGTTTGAGGGTGCACTTGTTCTTGTGAGATTCATTTGGTATCTAAGTGTTCTAACTCGATTATTCTCATTATGAAGCGACTGGTTATCTTCTTCAGCTATATTTTTTGAAAATGATGAGGATACACTACAAAGTCTACCACTTAATGTACATGACCAAACTCTCATACACGTGTAAGAAGAGAATAAAATGGAAAAAGAAAACAAAACTAAAGGAAACAAAACAAAAGAAACAAAAGTTAAATACAAGAAAAGTGAAAAGAGAAAATAAAATAAAAGTCTATTACTTCATGTACGTGACCAAACTCTCATGCACGTGTAGGAAGAGAATAAAATAGAAAAAGAAAACAAAAGAAAAGGAAACAAAAGTTAGATACAAGAAAAGTGAAAAGAAAAAATAAAATAAATATTATAATTTATACAGGAATTTACCTTCTTGTCAACGGCGCCAAAAACTTGACACAACCAAAGAGTTGATGTCTTCTCTCAAGTGTAGGAGTGTCGAAGTATTAATAAATAACCCGGCAAGACTGGGGTCAAACCACAGGGAGGTTAACTGTATAAACTACAAATAAAGAAATAGATAATAATAGAAAAAGAGTTGAAGAGAGCTTTGAGATGTGATATTGATATAAGGATTAAACAAGGATAAAATAATTGTCAAGGTTAGAGGATTCACTAATGCTATTTCAAACATGTATAGTATAAACTCTTTTTATTACTAAACTAGACACCACACACTATGGAGGTTCCAATCAGATTATAATTTTTTAACATGATTACATTAGTTATCTTATTCGAATAATGCTAATACTTGTAAATGTTGTCAAGTATTCATGATTATAACTTATGTTAACAATAAATCAAGTTCCTTTCATAGCACAGGTGTCGGTTATACCATATGGTTGTGCTGTGAAAGTATCAAGTATTTGTTGTACCAAGGGTTATACAATATAAATCTAGATTAACCATTTAACAAGCAAAGTATTAAAAGTGAACAAGATAACAAATACAAAACATGTTAGAAGCAAACATTAAAGTCCATGTTGAGTTTATACTATACTTATTCTTACACCATTAGTGTAACCTTTTCACCTTCACATAATAAACTTAGTTAAACATAATGAAAGAGAGAAACATAAATAAACAAGATAAGAACATAAATAAGATATAAGTTAACTAAGTAAAAGAAAGGAAATGAAAAGCATAAACAAGAGATTAATATAAATAAAACTTAAGCATTACAAAAATATAAAGAGAGAGAGCAAGAATATAATCTTGATCTGAAAACCAAGATGCCTAAATGCATGACAAATGCCTCCTTTTATAGGCCAAAATTTAGAACTATTGATTTGATGACTAATTATTGAGAGGGTGGCCACCTCTTGACTTGGTAACACTACTTATCTTCTTGTCTACAGAAAACGTCATTGTTAACATCAGAATTTGAACAGATAGTCTTCATGAAAGTTCTGGGCAATTGTCTCAGCTTTCCAACAAAAATAAAAATCGGTGCATTTGAACTTCTAGAACTCGAGATATGGGTTGAACACTAAACAGTATCTGGGTTGCACATTGAACAGTATTTGGGTTGGGGGGTGTGATTAGTTCTTAAAAGTGCATTCTCACTAAGGCTTTTTATCATCATATTGCACTTAAAGTATCATTAAATTCCCTAACTTAAGCATGTTTTATAATAACAAGTCTGATAATATAAGGTAGCTTTAATTTATGGTAAATGCTCATTTTAAATGCAGGCCTATCA
>Ga0325414_1000410_pt1 | contig 34214 bp, 23 predicted proteins | sample PopdelMetagenome_8_FD_206183 | JGI IMG/M metagenome (GOLD analysis project Ga0325414, IMG submission 206183) | Populus deltoides microbial communities from Bellville, Georgia, United States - Leaf-PdKOR-R3 | ecosystem: Host-associated > Plants > Phyllosphere > Phylloplane/Leaf | place: USA... | reverse complement strand
AAGGATCCTGACATTGTTGGTCTTGCCTTGTTCATTCGCATCAGAAATCTGTTTATATTATATAATATATCTCTTTGATCTTTTCATAAACTTAGTATATAGGCTGGAAACCTGTGACCCGATCTTTTAGATCATTCTCAGGTATAACAACGCCACGTACTGAGTATTATTATTATTATTACTATTAATATTATTATTACTATTACTATTATTGTTACTATTATTGTTGTTGTTGTTGTTGTTGTTGTTGTTTTATTAATTATAATTTATACAATTAACCTCTCTGTGGTTCGACTCCGGTCTTGCCGGGTTATTTATTACTGTGACACTCCTGTACTTGGGATAAGACATCAACTCTTTGATCGTGTCACCTTGCACTATGTTCCTATAGAGCATTATAGGATTGAGAAGTTGCGAGATGGTTTACAACAAGAATTGAGGCAATGGTTAATAGCTTTTAAATTTGAAACAACCAAAGAACTTATAGAAATGGTAGAGGCCCTAAAGGCGTGTATGAGAGAGGGCTAGCAGAGCCAACCTAGTTTTGGGAAGCAGAAGGATATAAACTATTATGTGGGTAAGCCACCACCTCTGAAAAAGAATAAAGGGCATTTTAGCTAGTTTAGAAAAGGAGGAGGGCAAACCACAAGATACAGTTAGAGCACTGAGGTAGGGTCGACAAGGGGACAACTGAACCCGAAAAGTAGTTTCACTCGAGGGGTTTTAGAGTAGAAGACGGTCACTTATCCTTTGTGAGCTTAGTGTGGGTGGAGACATCCAAAGGATTGTTCTACGTTGCCAGGATAGAGTTAGATTTGCAGGGGGAGCATAGATGATGGGATTGCCCACATTTAAGTTAAAGGTGCTAGAATTGCGGAGGTGAGGGTCATTTTGTAGAAACTGCCCTAAAAGAACAGAGTTTATTCAAGGTCACCAACACCAGCTAAGAGTCAACAGCAAGTGACAATTATGGATCAACCAATCAAAATGGCACGGTCAGGGGCCAACAATAGTAGAGGTCGACCTCAAGCTTAGAGTGAAGGGGTATAAGGTGTCAGGACTCAAGGTAGGGTGTTCTATATGACATAGGAGGAGACTAGGGCAGTCCCTAATATAGTGGTAGGTATTTTATAGTTAAATTTCGTGTCTATACATGTATTATTTGATCTTAGGGTTACCCATTTTTCTTGAAGCACATACACTTGTTGGAAAACTAGAAAAGAATCCATGTAGAGTAGAAATTAGGTTTACTATAAGTACTCATTTGAGGAAAAATGTATGTATTGATCATGTGTATAAAAGAGTCAAGGTTGATATAATAGGGTGTGAGATTAGAGTGGACTTGCTACCATTAAAGTTGTATGAGTTTGATGTCATTTTGGGTATGGACTTCTTGAGTAGCTATAGGCATAGATGGATTGTTTTGCAAAAATTATAGGAGAGTGATATTTAGAGGGTAAAGAAACATCATCCCAAACTGTATCATCTTAGCAATAACTGTAAGGAGGTTGATGAAGAAGGGATGTGAAGCCTATCTTACTTATGTATTAGAGTTGAAGAAGAAAGAAAACCAATTGGCAAATCTCCCTATAGTTAGAGAGTTTTCAAATGTGTTTCCACATGAGTTATCAAGGGTACCATTAGAGATTGAGGTGGAAGTATCTATCAATGTATTGCCCGATATGTCCTCAATAACCCAGTCTCCATATAGAATGGCACTGGCTGAATTAGTTGAGTTGAAGATTCAACTTTAGGAATTACTAGATAAGGGATTTATACGTCCAAATAATTCACATTGGGGAGTTTCAGTGATATTTGTAAAGAAGAAGGACAAGACTTTTAGGCTCTACATATATTATAGATAGTTGAACATGACAACAATGAAAAACAAATATCTGCTTCTATGGATAGATGACATCTTTGATCAACTTAAGGGAACCAGGGTATTTTTGAAAATAGACCTGAGATCTGGGTATTATCAATTAATAATTAAGGAATTGGATGTGATCAAGATCATGTTTAGAACTCGTTATGGACATTAAAAGTTTTTAGTAATGTTCTTTAAGTTAACAAATGCACCTGCAGTGTTCATGGACCTAATGAATTGAGTTTTTTTTTTTTACCCTAATTAGACAAGTTTATAGTAGTGCTTATACACGATATCTTAGTCTATTCTAGCTCATATTCAAAGTATGAACAACACTTGAGGCATGCATTAATGACTATAAAAAAGCATCAACTGTATGCCAAGCTGAGTAAGAGTGAGTTTTGACTAAAAGTAGTTTTTCTAGGGCACATTATATCAGTAGAAGGAATATTTATGGATCCTAGAAAGGTTGAGGGAGTACTGAAATGGGATAGACCTAGGAATGTGATTGAAATTTATAGCTTATTTAGGTTAGCAGGATATTACAGAAGATTTAGAAAAGGGATTTTCTAATATAGTTATATTGATGACCCGATTGACCCGGAAAGAGACGAAGTGGAAATGTACCAAAGAGTGCGAAGAGAGATTTCAAGAGTTAAAGAGGAAGCTTACAACTGTACCAGTGAGGGAACTAAAGGATTGGTGGTTTACAATGATGCATTAAATAAGGGTTTAGGTTGCGTAATGATACACCACCATAGGGTGATTACTTATACATCAAGACAGTAAAACACCAATGAGATCAATTACCTAGTGCATGACTTAGAGTTAACCACTATGATATTTGCTCTAAGGGTTTTGGAGGCACTACTTATATGGGTCTGTCCAAATATTTATGGATCACAAGAGTTTAAGACATTTAATGACTTAGAATGAATTAAACATGCAACAGAGACACTAAGTGAAATTGATAAAAGATTATGATTGTGTGATTGATTATCACCCGAGAAGAGAAAATGTTGTCGCAAATGCTCTTAGTCATAAAAATAAGGTAGATGATACCTAGATGATTGTGATGAAAGAGAATTATTGGAGTTAAGAAGGATTGATACCAAAATAGAGACTGGTCCTATAAAATCTTTTTGTTAGAAGCTCAACAAAAAGATGTTGAAGTAGGTAAGATAAGGGACAAGGTGAAGTCAAAGGTTGAGATTCATTTCCAGATTTTGAAAGATGGAATAATAGCTTATGGGAGGCGAATGTATTTGCTTGAAGACGAGACCTTAAAAGGGAAGTATTGTGAGAAGCCCATGAATTGAGACTCGTAACCTATCCTAGGAGTACAAAACTATATCGAGACTTAAGGGAATTTTATTGGTGACCAAATATGAAAAAAGAAGTGGCAGAATACATGGCCAAGTATGGAGTGTGCTAACAGGTAAAGGTGGAACACCAGAAGCTGGCGGGGTTCATGCAGCCACTGCTAATACTTGAACAGAAATGGGAAAATATCACAATGGATTTTGTGTCAGAGTTACCCAAGAGGAAAAAGGGGCAACGATGTTGTTTGAGTCATTGTGGATCGATTAACTAAGTCTGCACTCTTCTTGCGAATGAAGACAACAGATTTAGTAGAAAAATTAGCAAAGTTGTATGTGAATGGAATGGTGAGGCTACATGGAGTACCCATATCAATAGTTTCGTATTGAGATCCTAGGTTTACCTCTCGATTACGGCCGAATGTTCAACAGGCTCTAAAAATGAGGTTGAATTTGAGTACGGCTTATCATCCTCAGACTGATGGTGATGTAAAGCCACTGGGTTCAACCTCTCGTTGAACTAAGCAGGAAAATAATTAACAGTACAGAATCTCTCTGTAAAGGGAATCGCTCCGAATTCTATTATATAGAATGAATGGTTTCAAAGAAAACAATGATGTCCCCTTTGTTATGTTCTTCCCTTTTTAAATACTCTCTAAGAATTATAATTCAATACGTAAACTTAATCTAATCCTAATTTGTCTAGGAACTAACATTACAGCTAACTAGGATAAACTCTACAGCTAATAAGTTTATAACATAATCAGGTTTTCCTTATTCTGCAAGTCTTCTATGTCTGGTAGACTTGCGGTTTAAGCTTCCTCTTCATCTGCCTCCTGAATTGCATCATTTGCTGGCTCTTTTGAAGAACTTGACTCAGGCAAGTTATGATTAATATATGCGGTAAATAATTCAGGATGTAGTTGCTGGAGTGCAGTGCCTTTGATCCAAGTTGAATCAGAGTTGGATCTGTGCTTCCAGTGGACTAGGAATTTGTAGTATCCCCCACGACGTGTGGAGACGAATTGGTGATCAATGATGGCGGCAATCTCATCTTTAGGGGTGGTGGCTGCTGGAATTTTTGGAATGGAGGCTGGCATGTCCTCTGTCTGTGAGCTTCCAACCACATCAGTCGCATCCCCTTTGAAGGCTGTAATGTCTTCAATATTAAAAATTGGTGAAATACCAAAGTCAAAAGGGAGGTCTATAACATATGCATTGCTACCTAACTTCTTAATAACTTGAAAGGGACCAGCACGTCGTGCATGTAACTTGGTGAAACTTCCTGAAGGAAAACGTTCTGGCTTTAGACAGACAAGGACCATATCACCATTGTTAAACTGTCTATCCTTGCGTCTAGCGTTAGCAGAGGCTGCATATGATTCTGTGCTCAGGGATAAACATCTCCTTACCTCGGCGTGGACATCTCTCATATATTCTGAAAAATCAAGGTCAGCTGCACTTGGTCTAGGAGGTGATGGTAGTGGTTGGAGGTCTAAGGGATTATAAGGACGCTTGTCATATACTACTTCGAAAGGTGTGTGCCCTGTGGACCTATTCACAGAATTGTTGAGTGCGAACTCTGCTTGTGGCAGTATAATGTCCCAACTGGTGGTATGATCAACGATGAGACAGCGTAGTAAATTGCCCAGGGTGCGATTGATTACCTCTGTTTGACCGTCGGTTTGGGGGTGGAATGCACTAGAAAACATTAGTTTTGTCCCCAATTTTGTCCATAAGGTTTTCCAAAAATAACTAACAAATTTGACGTCCCTGTCAGACACAATAGAGAGTGGTACCCCATGTAATCGGACTATTTCTTGCAGAAACACCATAGCTACTTTAGAGGCGTCAAAGGTTTTATTGCAGGGGATAAAATGAGCCATTTTTGAGAATCGGTCGACTACTACCATGATGGAATCATGTTGTCGAGCAGTCTTGGGTAGTCCCAGCACGAAATCCATGCTAATGTGTTGCCATGGTTGATCAAGAATTGGAAGGGGTGTTTAAAGTCCGGCTTGTTGTTTAGTTCCTTTGTTTAGTTGACAGATCCTACACTGATCTACCACTTTATGCACATCTTTACGCATTCGAGGCCAGTAGAACTGGTCGGCGGTTATAGCATAAGTTTTGTCATGGCCAAAATGCCCAGCCAAGCCTCCACCGTGGAGTTCTGTGATGATAAACTCCCTAAGGGACCCCTTTGGAATACACAGCCTGGTGCTATAAAATAGATACCCATCCCTTACAGAGTAATTACCCCTATCTACGGTAATCCTAGCCTGTAATTTCTCCCATGTGGTGCCAAAGTCTTCATCAGCCGGGTACTGGTCTGTTACTGCTGCAAGATTAGTAGCGTGGGCTGAGAAAATATATAGCAAGTGTGGTCGTCGACTTAATGCATCAGCCACCTTATTCTCTGTCCTAGACTTGTGCCTAATAACAAAATCAAATTGTTGCAAGTAATTCATCCAACGTGAATGCCTAGCATTGAGCTTGCTTTGAGAGTTCAGGTGTTTCAAAGAATCATGATCCGTATAAAGGATGAATTCTCTATGGATTAAGTAGGGGCGCCAGTGTTTGATGGTTTGAATTAATGCGTAAAATTCCATGTCGTATGTTGAATATCTCCGCCGGGTATCATTGAGCTTTTCGCTGAAAAAAGCAATAGGGTGACCTTCCTGACTTAGTACACCTCCAATTCCTACATGCGAAGCATCACATGCTACTTCAAAGATTTTTGTGAAGTCTGGTAGCTTCAGAACCGGTGCCTGTCCCAGTTTCTCCTTGACCTCCACAAAAGCTTTGTTGGCTGCTGCTGTCCAGGTAAAGCTTCTACCTTTTAGACATTCAATTATTGGGGCCATGATAATGCTAAAATGTCGCATAAACCTCCGGTAAAATGTTGCGAGACCATGAAAGCTGCGGACCTCAGACACGGTGCAAGGTGTCGGCCAGTTTTGAATGGCTTGCACCTTGGCGGGGTCAACTCCAATACCTTTATCAGAGATGATGAAGCCTAAGAAATAGACTTTCTTCTTCAGGAATGAGCACTTGGTGTGATTAATATAGAGTTGTTCTGCTTTCAAGGTAGCCAGGACCTGTTCAATGTGAGCTAGGTGATCCTGCAAACAGTTACTGAAGATTAAGATGTCGTCAAAATACACAACAACACATTTACCCAAGAAGGGTTTGAGAATTTGCGTCATAGCGCGCATGAAGGTACTCGGTGCGTTGGTTAATCCGAAGGGCATGACTAGCCATTTAAATAGGCCGTCCTTGGTTTTGAAGGCCGTCTTCCATTCATCACCCGGGCGGATACGAATTTGATGATATCCACTGCGAAGATCAATTTTTGTAAACACCGAGGCGCCATTTAATAAGTCTAACATGTCGTCAAGTCACGGAATTGGGAATCAATATTTTATTGTTATTTTGTTGATTGCTCGACTGTCTACACACATCCTCCAACTCCCATCTTTTTTTGGTGTGAGTAGTACTGGGACGGCACAGGGGCTAAGGCTCTCCCGGATGAATCCCCTATCCAGTAGTTGTTGAACCTGTCAATTTAAGTTCCTCATTCTCTGCAGGACTCATCCTGTAATGGGGCAAATTGGGTAAAGATGATCCTGGAATGAGATCAATAGCATGTTGGACGTCCCGCATAGGTGGCAGCAGGTGTGGCATTTCATCAGGCATGATATCTTGGAATTTCTCTATTATTGTTGTCAGCTCTTTAGGGACTTTGCCATCATTTTGTTTAACTTCTCGTCTTATTACAAATAACAACATGTGCTCTCTACTTAAGACTTGGGAAAACTGGTGCAGGTTCAGTACTGGAATTTTTGTGCTGGTTGTCTCAAAGTCTGAAATTGGTAGTGGTAACAGCACCAACTTCTTGCCCTTATATTGAAAAGAGTAGGTATTGGTGTAACCGTTATAGAAGACCTTCTGGTCATAAAGCCATGGTCATCCCAATAACATATGACAAACAGTCATAGGGATGATGTCGCACCATGCTTCATCCACATACTCCTGTCCCAGCGAGAATTGTACTAGACATCGATTCTTCACTGAAACTAAGTTGTTTTCATTTACCCAACTGATTCGATAAGGAGATGGGTGTTTTTCACTCTTCAGTTTCAGTCGTTCCACTGCTGTTTCAGAGATGACATTTATGCCGCTACCATTATCAATGATTACGTTCAGTGCCCTGTCTCCATGTTCTAACCGAGTATGGAATATATTGGTTCGCAACCACTCCTGATTTGTATGGGGTTCTTTTTTATTTCCAGTTAATACTCGACGAATAACACAGCTAGGCAGCTCCGAGGCACCCAATTGTTCCTCATTTTCCTCCTGCGTAAGCTCTACTGCTTCTTCCTCCTCTGCTTCATTCATTATTATTAATTCTCTTTCGCATATAAAAGCCAGTTTCTTATCTCTTGTGGGACACACCACGGCATAGTGTCCGAACCCCTTGCATTTGTAACACTGTGGGCCGTCAGTTGTAGCCTTTGTCCTTCCTGTTTGTTCTCCTAACCATGAGCTTCTTGGTTTATCTACTGTTGTTTGTGGTCTCTGTATGGAAAAGTTTGGTGTGCACCCTGTTTTTAAGTCAATTGGCATAGATTTCTTCCCACTCATGTTCTGCAGCTGCCTCTCCATACGTAATGCCAGCTGGTATGCCTCATTCACATTAATTAGTCGTGTGACTAACATCTCCTTGTATAGCTCACCACGTAATCCATTGCGATATCGCGCTAATGTTTGTTGGTCTGTCTCCACAATTCGACTGCGGATAGTTAATTCATGGAAACGGTCTGTGTATTGGTCCTCTGTTAAGGAGCCCTGCCTAGTTACAGCATTTCTTCAAACATCATATGTTCATAATCAATGGGTAAGTATTTTTCTTTTAGTCGTTCTTTCATCTCTTCCCAGTCTGAAACTGCAGGGCGCTGGGTACGCCTTAGTTGCTCTTCCACGCTTCCCCACCAGGCTCATGCATGTCCCTTCAGTTTCAACCTGACATATCGGGTTTTGCGGTTTTCAGAGACGGCAAACCAGTCGAAATAATCCTCACTGGCTGTCAGCCAATCTTCAAAAGCATGCGGGTCTAATTTGCCATGGAAGTCAGGTACATCTATTTTCATTCTTTTGGTGAGTTCGTCAATGGGTTGATTGTCCATTATCCGCCTATCACGGTTACGTGGGAATTCCTCCCTGTGTTGTTGAACACGAGGGTGACGGGGTTCAAGATCCCTGAAAATTTCAGCTTCCAAGTTCTCCCTTTCAATCCTCTGATCACCTTCCAGTGAGTCTTCACGGGGCTGGCCACGTCCCCTTCTATTGGGAGATCTTACTCCTTCTCGTGCCCGTCGTTCATCCATGACATCCATGCGATTAGAAAGTTGTTCTAGCATATGGGTGATTTGGGTGAGTTGCTGCTGATAGTTTTGTTGCTGAAATTCTGCATGCTCACGTGGGGGGTTGCTGATAGCATGGTTGTCCGACATGGTATATGATTTACCACTTCGGGTTACAGTCATGAACAGCTCTAATATCAAATTGATGTAAAGCCATTGGATTCAATCTCTCGTTGAACTAAGCAGGAAAATAATTAACAGTACAGAATCTCTCTGTAAAGGGAATCGCTCCAAATTCTATTATATAGAATGAATGGTTTCAAAGAAAACAATGATGTCCCCTTTGTTCTGTTCTCCCCTTTTTAAATACTCTCTAAGAATTATAATTCAATACGTAAACTTAATCTAATCCTAATTTGTCTAGGAACTAACATTACAGCTAACTAGGATAAACTCTACAGCTAATAAGTTTATAACATAATCAGGTTTTCCTTATTCTGCAAGTCTTCTATGTCTGGTAGACTTGCGGTTTAAGCTTCCTCTTCCTCTGCCTCCTGAATTGCATCAGATGGACAATCTAAGAGAACAATTCACGTATTGGAAGATTTATTAAGGGCTTGTATATTGGAGATTGGTAGTAATTGGGAAGATCACCTACCCCTGGTAGAATTCATATATAACAACAACAACAACAACCAAGCTACAATGGGAATGACTCCCTATGAAGCTTTATATAGTAGAAGATGTTGAACACTCGAATGCTGGGAAGAAGTGGGGGATAGAAAACTGTTAGGGCTAGAATTGATACCTCAAAAAAGATAAAGACCATAAAGAAAGGATGTAAGTGGCTCAAGATAGGCAAAAAAGCTATACATATAACAGAAGAAGAACTCTTGAATTCAATGTTAGGGATAATGTATTTTTAAAGGTCACCTCATGGAAACATATATTAAATTTAACATGAAAGAAAAATTAGTGCCAAGATACAGCGAACCTTTTGAAATCACCTAAAGGGTTGGATATATGGCTTACAAATTGGCTTTGCCTTCACATCTGACTAAAATCTATGACGTGTTTCATGTCTCCATACTAAGAAAGGCCGAAGTAGATTTACCTTGGGTTCTGCCACAAATTCCCCTGGAAATCGATGAAGATTTGACATTTGAGTTAAGGTTGAAGAAAGTGTTTGACCACAGTAAGAATGAACTTAGAAGCAAGAGGATTTTAATGATAAAAATATTATAGAGAAACTCTCAAATCAAAGAGGTGACTTAGAAAAAAGAATCATAAATGAAGAATAAATAGCCCAAATTGTTTATGGATTAATACATGAGGCTCAAATTTTAAGGAAAAATTTTTCTTTTAGAAGGGGAGAATGTAAAAACCCGGTTAAAAACCTATCTTAAGCAAAAAAAAAAAAAAACTTATTTAACTATGAATGATGTAATTCAATGAAGTTGTCTTCGTTAACTTGATTTATAGTCTTGTTGTATACTTATTTAACCATATTTATTTTCTAAAAGAAAATGATTTATGTGATGGACTAATTAGATTTAAATATTTGTTTCATGTAATATCAAAATATTAATTTTACAAAATAAAATGTATTGATAATACAAAGGAGACTTAACCGAATTTATTTTTTAAAAAAAATTGCACCGTTTCAAAATTAGTAATTTCAAATAAATGATCATAAAATTGTGACTTAAATTTTTGGGATGTTTCAATACGTGTTAGCGGGCAGTGCCCTTTGGGCAGTGCATGTGACACTATCTGATGGCCAAACCTGTCCTTTCTCCATGTCCTTGGAAGTGCCATTGTGTCCTCTTCCTCCTGGTGTGGAGCGTGATGGCGGATGATGGGCGGTTTGTCACTTATGGTCATTTCTTGTTTTCTTTCCTTTTCTCTTTCTTTATAACAGAAAGTGCATTTTTGTCCTTTTTTTTTCAATTTCAATTTTTATGTTTTTTATTGTTTATTTTCATCTTTGGCCTTTAAGAAAAAAATTTTATGTTTTCAATTTAGTTCTTAAATTACAATTTGTCATATATTTTTTTTTCTATTTGCTCCTTATTCTTTTGATTTTTTATTTTTTTTCCTTAGCTCTTTCATTAAAGTTTTATTGGTCTTCAATTTCATCATTCAATCAAAGTTTTTTTTTTTTCAATTTAGCTCTCATTCTTTTGATTTTTTTCTTTTGTTATAGTTTTTTTCTTTTCAATTTAACTCTCCAATTAAAATTTTTTTTATGCCCTCTAATTTATTTATTTTATTTTGATTTTCACCATCTTTCTTTTAATTACATTTTTTTGTATGATTGAGATTTTTCTTGATTTCATCCTTCGACATCTAATTTATTTGTGATTGAGTTTTGTGATTTTTTTTATTTATCGTGTTTCCGATCTAATGACATAGAACACAATTTTTAAGAGCTAATATGATTATGGATCATATTTTTTTTATTTTCTTTTATGATTTTATCATTCTACATTATTTTTTTATAAAAAAATAATTTTGTGGTTATCTTTGATGTCTTTTTTATCGGTTTATACAGTATCATAACCTAGACCACAAGTTTTGTAGGCCTTTTTTTTATAGAAATTTTAAGAAAAAAATTGTTTTGTTTTGTATTTAATTTTTGAAGAATTTTTTTTATTTTATATAGATAAGCTTTATTTTATATAAAAAATAGTTATTTTGAAATGATATTTCTCATATGTCCGGCTTCGCATAATATTTTTTTCTTTTCTTTTCTTTACTCAGTTTCATATATGTTTCTATTATTATTATATTTTATTGATTTTAATAAGTAAATTCATTAAACATGAATAAATTTCTTATTTTACAAAATCAAATATTTAAATTTATATATATCTCTTAAATTTTTATTTTTTCTTTTAGTTATTATTAATAATGTGTTTTTATTTATATAGATAATTATTGATTTATTTAATTAATATTTGGATAAATTTTTTAATTTATACTTTAAATTTTTTTTAATGTAAATATATATATATATATATATATATATAATTTTTTTAAAAAAATATCATTTAAATATTGTTTCAAATAAAAATTACGTAAAAAACAACTAATACCAATATGCTAGGCAACCTATATGCGTCTCTCTTCCTCCTCCAACCTCGAAAAAAGGAAAATAAACAAAAAAGACACAAATTATCTTAAATCAGACATTAACAGTAGACCTTCTAACTCAAAAACCAATGCCTTTACCAGAAGAAGACCCACAACCTTTATTAAAAGACCAAGAAGAAACAGCTTATGATTCTGACGGGAAAGTCCTTTCATTTGGGATTGATTATGACACCGAAAGCGGTGGCTCAACGGTGGTGCCATCATTTTCATGGAGAAAATTATGGTTGTTCACTGGTCCTGGGTTTTTAATGTGCATTGCTTTTTTGGACCCTGGCAATTTGGAAGGGGATCTTCAGGCTGGTGCAATTGCAGGATATTCTTTGCTTTGGCTTCTCTTATGGGCTACTGCTATGGGTTTGTTGGTGCAGTTGCTGTCAGCAAGGCTTGGAGTGGCTACAGGAAGGCATTTGGCTGAGCTATGTAGAGAAGAGTATCCAACTTGGGCTCGAATGATTTTGTGGATTATGGCTGAGTTGGCTTTGATTGGTGCTGATATACAAGAAGTTATTGGGAGTGCTATTGCTATTCAGATTTTGAGTAATGGGGTTTTGCCTTTGTGGGCTGGTGTTATTATTACTGCTTCCGATTGGTAATTCTTCTTCTTTTTTAATATCATTTCGTTTGAATTGGTTTTCGGTCATTTCTTTTTTGGTTTTTGTGTTCTGTTTTTTTTTAAAGTGATTCTGTCCATCAAGCTAATGACTTTTTTATTTGGAGTTTCTATTTCTTTTTGTATTCTTTGGTTTTTGAGTTTGACCGTTAGATTTAATCCATTTTTGTGATCTGAAGTTTCAGGCTTTGTTGTCTTTCTGCAAATGTTTTTGGATTTTTGTCTATTCTATTTTTTCGACTTTTTAAGTTGAAGGGTTCAACTTTTCAAGTACTAAATCTGTGATTTTTCATCGATTAGAGATTGTTGTTAGAGAATTATATCATATAAGCTACCAGTAAATTAAGAGGACAAGTAATTGATCGACTACTGGTGTGGCCTGGAGTTGGATTTATGTAAAATCGCTGTGTATGCCATAGATTGATTCCAGGAGACTGGAGAAAGAACCCCCCTCTTGTTTTTCCCCTATTCACAACAATCAAGCAGAATATGTGTTAATTTGCTTGTAGAAAAGGTCAGTTCATTATGGTGATGCAGTCCATTTCTTGAGTCAATACAGCTTTATCTTCCTATTTCTTGAGAACTACGGTGTGAGGAAATTGGAGGCTGCTTTTGGGATTCTCATTGGAATAATGGCAGTGACATTTGCGTGGATGTTTGCTGATGCAAAACCCAGTGCCCCCGAACTTTTTCTGGGTGAGTAATGTCTTGCCTGGCTAAAAATTTCAATTTACAAGCTCCAGTTTCTCTTGTTTCTCTTCATTTGTCCGACTATAGTACTGCTTTGTATCTAGGAGACAGTTAATTGGATTCTCTATTACAGGCATCTTAATTCCAAAACTTAGCTCCAAAACAATAAAACAGGCTGTTGGAGTTGTGGGTTGCATTATCATGCCTCACAATGTGTTCTTGCATTCTGCTCTTGTACAGTCAAGGGAGATTGACCACAATATGAAAGGCCAGGTTCAAGAAGCTCTCAGATACTACTCCATAGAGTCAACTGCTGCCCTTGCAATATCATTCATGATCAATTTGTTTGTGACGACCGTTTTTGCTAAAGGTTTTCACGGGACAGAACTGGCCAATAGTATTGGCCTTGTAAATGCAGGGCAATATCTTCAAGATAAATACGGGGGTGGATTTTTCCCAATTTTATACATCTGGGGTATTGGGTTATTAGCAGCTGGCCAAAGTAGCACCATTACTGGCACTTATGCAGGGCAGTTTATCATGGGAGGTTTCCTGAACTTGGGGTTAAAGAAATGGCTGAGGGCATTGATTACTCGAAGCTGTGCTATCATCCCAACTATAATTGTTGCACTTGTTTCTGATACTTCTGAAGACTCATTAGATGTTCTGAATGAATGGCTAAATATGCTTCAGTCTATTCAGATTCCTTTTGCACTCATCCCTCTTCTTTGCTTGGTCTCTAAGGAGCAAATCATGGGCACTTTCACAGTTGGCCCCATTCTTAAGGTATGTTGACTAGTCTCTGTAACTCTGTTGTCCAATGTTTCTGTCATTAAACTCAAGGTAACCCATTAAATTGGTGACAGTAGATTGAATCAAGGAAGCAATTGCCATTTTCAATTTGTTTGGAAGTTCGTGTAACCATATCTTGTGACTTGTGTAGTTCTCTGAGAGTACAATTTACCGTAAAGTGAAAACCTTGCGACATTGTGTGTTTTTGAAATTGTGTCCGATAGATGAACTCCAGGCAACCAAGAAAAAATGATTTATTACAAATCTTTTACATGTCATTGAATTAGATTTACTGTGAGTGAAAAGATGCTTATAATCATGGTTGATGTTGTTAAATGACTGCTCTCTAAGGGAAAATAGTTTTGTGCATGCCTAGAATTGAGAATCGCGTCTAGCACTGAGAGTCATGGTCGGTGTTTACTGCTGAGGTTTTTCTGTATCTGGACCTTTTGCCCTGAGCATCACTTAGGTGCATGCAACTCACATAGACTGTTGCATCAACCATGTTACACCAGTGACCCTTACTAGTGATGATACCTTGTCAACTATATATCATTAAATAGCTTGTTCATGAGGATGGTGAAAAAATATGGATTTCTACCTTCATTTATGTCACACACTTGCAATCATATCCTGCTGTTAAGTAGTGGTTCTTGTTATTGAGTGGTCTATTTTCTGTCACCTATTTATTACAAAGAAGTGATGCATTATTTGAACCTTTTTATCCCCTTTTCAGATGGTTTCTTGGCTTGTAGCTGCCTTGGTGATGTTAATCAATGGTTACCTTTTGCTTGACTTTTTCTCCAATGAAGTAACTGGAGTAGTGTTTACCACTGTGGTATGCGCTTTTACAGGAGCATATGTTACGTTTATAATTTATCTCATTTCTAGGGAAGTTACCATTTCCACTTGGTACTGTCCCACCTAAACAGATAGAATATGATTATCAAACTTCGACTGCAAGATATTCGAAGCATGCAGTTTCTGTTGCCAGCGATCCATTAGATGGCTGCCAAATTTGAGATGCAGAGGAATAACTTCACCTGTTTAAGAAGAGTGTACATCTTTCCAGGCTAGCTGTGTAGAAAATATACTCAAAGCCACTTGTAGTATTTTGGTGCTGTTGGAAAAAAGAAGAAAAAAACAAGGTGGTTCTTTTTGTATTATAGATCTTGTCCATTATTTTTGTTCTATACAGAGGACTGGAAGAACAGGCCTGCTAACAGAGAAAGCTTTTCAAACTAAACGGGGGGATAACATCAAAGTTTTGTCACTGTAATTCAATTTGTACTCAAACCAGATCAGCTTGAATTGCTACGCGATGACATCAGATCTCTAGTGCATTTTTGGTATTTGATTTTTATTTATCAACTCCCACATCCTCCTTGCCCCATTACCTTTTCTCCATTGAAATGCTAGAACATACAGATGATAGATGCATGTTGCTTGTGGAAAGAAAGCGAAGCATGTGCAAAGATGCTACCTCTTTGTAGTAATCAAGTGTAGGCAATCCTGGAAATAGTATCGGAGAACTGCTGCCTATTTTGAGGTAAGAAGGGTAGCTCTGGATACATGGGTTGCTGCTACTTCATAGACTGTTTATTTCACCATAAGTAAAACTTTACTTAATTTAATTAAAATAACTTCCTCTAATAATGTAATTATAACAACTTGTGACTCTGATGGAAAGTAATACCTCACTTGCATAGGCTTTACTGACTCTTTTTTAAATATAAAAAAATAGATGGTAAATTGGAAACACAATCAATAAATTCTTATTTTTGTTTTAAAAATTAATAATTTTTTTAATTCATAAAAGACCCAAATTTCAAGTTTGATTTGGCAAACAAATTACTAAAACATTTGGGTTTTGTCATGGAGCTTCCGAACAGTGAGGTTTTTTTTTTCAATTTTTCATTATTATTTTTTATTTCTACCCTTCAATTTTTTTTATTGAGTCCTTTTATGACCTAATTGCATGAAATTAAGTTTGAAATTATATTAAAAAAATATTTTAAAAAAAGAACTTAAATGTCAAACACATGTAAAATACATGGTCACTCTAAGATTTTCATTTCGGTATACAAATTCATTTTATTTATTTTTCAGCTTTTGAGTTAGAGACATGAGAGAGAAATTCCCCATATAATGATGAAGAGATAAAATTGTCGATTAGCTATAATTAGGCCACAAAAAAAAAGTTGTGTCAATGAGTTTCTTTTCTTTAAAGGAGTTCAGAGAAAGTGTTTTTTCCATTTAAAAATAGCGGGAATAGCAAATTGAGTTTGGTTTGGATTTTTTGGATTCATTTAATTTTTTTTTATTAGTGATTTTGGGTTGTTTGGTAGTTTAAATAGTTTTTTTAAGTGAAAATAGGTTGAAAATAGAATTTTAAACCCAACTCCCCCTCTTGATTTTTCAAGTATCATAATGGTGGTTGGATTCTAGATAATAACAAGCGAAATGTCACTTTGCTATTATTTTTTTCAAAAACAGCAGGGCAAATCCATAATTTTGAAACCCGACCTGGTCAAGTGATCGGGTCACGGGTCAGATGGGTTGACCCGGGTCAACCCAAAAAAAATACAGAGACATAGAGAAGACAGAGAGACTTGTGACCTTCCTCCAGCAAAATGGAACTTCAACTTCCCCTCACTGTAGGTTGTTGATCCAACCAACAAATACAAACCCAGAGAAACCAGGATGAACAGACAAAAGCCACAAAGAATGGGAGAAGCACAAGCAGATAATACAAAAAAATGCAGACGAAAAATGAACTAACACAGATAATACAGAGAGAGACCAAAAGGAACAAGGACAAGAGAAATAAAAAAAATAAATAAAGAGAAGACAAGCAGAGAAAAACAAGAACAGAGGTGAAGTGAACGAAAAACAGAAGCAGAGGGGAAGAAAGTAACATTGGTTAGCCAGCCCTCCATCACGCCTGCCCTCCATCACAATCGCCTTTATTTTTAAGTAGCAGCTCCAGGTAAGTCTTTCTTTCTCTTTCACCCGCTTTCAATTCTTAATAATAATTGTAATAATAATAACAAATATGGATTGTGGATCATAAGGAACATCAAACGAAAGGCCTATTGTCATGATATATATAACAGTATGTAAGAAATGGTTACGGTGGCGAATCTAGAAGGTGACAGACCAGTAACAGTGGCTGTGGCAGTAAAGGTACTATGATGGGGGATCGTGAGGTAGCATGTTGATGGCTGTGTAGCGCCGCACCATGTGGGATTCTGTAGGCCTAAAATGATCTACAGGCTGAGTTTCAAAGACAAAGAGTAACATTAATTAGGTTTATTGCTTCGTTCTTTTTCTGTCTTCAGTCTTCAGCGTTTTGGCATTTTAGATGACAAAAAACGACGTCGTTTAATGACAGTGAAAATAAAAAAAAAATTAACCGGGTCTCACCCGGGTTTGGCCGGGTGGACCGGGTCCCGGGTCGACCGGGTTTCCCCAGGCCAATTCCCGAGCGGGTTTTTGCCTCAACCCGGACCGGTCCTAGGCCCGGGTCGGCCAGGTCCCGGGTCGACCCGCCGGGCCAGTTCGGGTTTTAAAACTCTAGGCAAATTTTTAAAAAGAGAAAAAAATAATAAAGGTGTGTTAAGCAAGTGTGTCTATCTCAGACCATATGCTTGGGCATTTTTAAAAGGCCTATAAAATAAGGTTTTTTTTATTTGATTTTTTTCAATTTTATCCTTCAATGTTAGAGTTTTATTGATTTTTTTTATTTTTATTTTTTTAATTTTATCCTTAACCATTTGATTAATTCTTAATTAGCTTTCATGATTTGTTTCGGTTTGCTTTCTATAAGGTTATTGTGATCTCAAATAAATGTTTCAATATCTAGTTAGTATACAATTTTATAAGTATCTATTTTTGTTATCATATAATTAATTAAAAAAATAAAATTATTAAATTTAATAGAGTTCATGACTCGGGTTATATGTTTGAAAAGTTAAGTCGTAAAGTTTAGGTCGATTCAATATATCATTGTGTTAATATTAAAAAAGAAAGATGTTATATTGAAAAAAAATTAAAATCAAACAATATTTTTCACTAGTGATCCAAGTTGCTTATGAATTAACTAAGTTGACTGGGTCACGATAAATTAACTCTTTCACAGTTTAATTTTAAACTCAAGTTAGACAAAAAATCAGATATAGAGAATTCAAGGTCAAGCAACTAAATTGATTTTAATAATAATATCAAATAATTTTTTTGATCTAATTTTTTTTTTCAACATGCAAAAATTTTTCTGTGTAATCCTTACAAACCTAAAAAAGTAAAAATAAAACATTGATGAAAATAATGAAACGACGTGTAGTGTATGATAGAGATATGTCTCAACCCAATATAAGTTGTGGGCTTTATGAATAAAAAATGGGCCCACAGTGAATAAATAAATTAAGAACCCAGAGGGATGGTGTTAGGGTTCTTCGTCGTAGTCCCTGGACGAAAGAGCTTCACTAACTCATCATTTATTCCTTATCCTCTGAAACTGAAAAGGTATTTTATTTTATCTTTCCACTTTTCGCATTTCTCCCTCTTGTCGACCTGTAATATATTTATTTTCTTAGTTTATTTTGTTTTTCTAGCTCTATGTTTGCTTAACTATATTGTTAGAATTAGATTACTTTTTGGTTCTTAAGTTTGCAATAAAAATTATAATATCAAATTCTTTCTAGGGATTCTTACACATATAATTGCAATGCATGGAATTAGTTTAGTATTGGTATGCCCAATGATTATCTTTGCTGGTTTTGTTTAGGGGAAGATGAAATGGAAATGGGGATGTCCCTTTTCGTTATATATGTGCTTGATCTTTGTTTCTTTTTCTGACCAATCTCTTTATAAACAATGCAGCTTTTCTTTTTCATGTTGTTTCTCTTGCAATGCATTTGTTGTAAAGATTAAAAAAAATATATATATATGATGCTCATGCATGTTAATTTTGGCTGAAAAAACAAAAAAGGAGTGGAGTGATGTTTTTGAAGCTCAAGGAGAGAAGTTTGCTGACTAGTATGGCTAGTTGTGGTGCGTTCTTTGTGAGTCTAGCTGTGGTTTATGTTGTGACCCCCCCGCCCCCTTTCTTTAAATGTCTATCATACATTCAAGTAACTTTCTTCGCGCACGGCTTGTAAACACACAAGGACGTAAAGTATATTGGATGCCATGTATAAATATTAAATTCGTTTGCATACTTCTATCACAGCATAAAGTTTCGTAAACAAGTAGAAAGTCATATTTTGTCCTGCAAGTTTGTAAAGCAATGGAAACCTGATTTCATATAATAATAACAAGAAGCTTTTTGGATTCTTTCCTCTGAACCAAAAATGCAAAAACTGATTTAACTAGCATTAGACTTTGTTAGGATATAAATTCAGAAAACATTGCTTGCATTTCACATTAAGAAACTGCGGTGTTGTATTGATAATCGTTAAAATCACTGATATAGTTGAATGATGGAGCATTGTTCATCTGTGTGATGTGAAAGGTAGTCGAATCATCAATTTGGAATGAAAGTTGATGTGTGCTCGAATAACATAATGTCCAAACTTTATACTTTGACAATGAGAAGAGTCACTATTATGCATGAAAACCTTCTGGCATTTGTATTCAAATACTATAAATGGTCACTTCAATTATGTGCGTACTCATTTTCCTGTAATTCCCCTGACACATGACCAATATATAGTTGGTCTGGGGATAGTCAATAACAATGTTTGTACCTATCTACTATTTGATGTGCCTTGACATTTTGTTTTTTAATTTTAGTCAAAATCTCTTCTGGGATATCTTCTGATCATGTTCTTTTTAGAGGATTTGTTTTTGTTGATCCATTTCATAGTGTGCTAGGCTTAATCATATATTGGCTGGTAAGTTCACCTCTAACATGTTGTGCCTTTTGCTCCTTAAGTGACGTCTTTTAAGTTTGAAAGGTTCTTCTATAGGCTTGTTCAAATGTTGCTGTTGTTGTTTTCTGGATAAAATGGTATCTTCATGAAATGATAGATAAAATATGTTTCAAAGAATTTCCCATGGGAATGATACAACATTGTTTGATGAAGGAAACCTCTGTCGCAATTCTACATTTTTAATGTTTGCTTGTGTAATTATGTATAATAAGCCTGTCGAAACCCAGATGGTTCACTGGTCTACTACATGATAGGCTGGTTTGGTTGTTGAATTGTGCCAAAAATCATTATAAAAGGCAACTTAAAATAAAGGTATCAATTGGTCCAGAGGATAAAGAAAATTGAGGGAGGTTTGCATGAAATTGGCAATCATGAGCCCCAAGATTGGTAGGAATCTGAGCTATAAACTCCAAATCATTAAGTGTATTTTCATCTTTTTTTTTTCTTTTTTTTTCACTTGAAATTGGGCACATGACATTTTTGTTTCTTATATTCCTTTTGATGTTTTCCTGCCTTTAGAAATCCACAAAGCACCTCCTCTTCAATCAGCGATGGCAAATTCTGAGCAAGTTGTGGAAAATGATGCTGGATCCTCTCTGATAGAACAGCTTGGGAGGGCATTACATGAGCTAGAAGCTTGCAAGGATTCTTCTGAGGAGAAGGTTCAGTGGATGGAAATTGAAGAACATTTCCGCAACCTTGAGACGGTGTTAAAGAAAAAATCTGAAGAGTTAGAAGCTAGGGAGAAAGAATATGAAGAGAAAGAAGCTGAAACTCGTGCATTGCTTGCTGAGAGAGAGGTGGCTGTTGTCACTAAGGAACTAGAACTCCTAGATCGAATACAGGAGCTAAAAGATACTGCTGTTTCTGTCATCGCAGAGGCACGAGCTAATCACCAGCCCAGCTCTTTGGAGTGCATTGATGGTGGAGATAACATAGACAGAAAGGTAAGCAGCTCTCTTGCTGAAATAAATTATCCAGGGGAGTATTCTCAAAAAATGGGTGAAACTGCTGATGGTGTGGCTGCTGATGTTAAGCCACGTCCAGAGCTCACACAATTTTGCGAGCAGATGGATGCAAAAGGGCTTCTGAGTTTTTCCATGGAGAATCAAAAAAATTTATATGCCATCCGTGATGAACTTTCTGTTGCACTAGAAATTGCAACTGAACCAGCCCGTTTGGTGCTGGATTCACTAGAGGGGTTTTATCCTCCTGTTGAAACCGGCCAACAAATGGATAAGAAGGATGCTGCCCTTCAGGGCATGCGCAAATCCTGTGTTATATTTATGGAAGCCATGGCTGCCTTATTGGCAAGAATTGACCCAGGTGCTGATCACCTTCTAAACCCTGAAATAAAGCAGCAAGCCAAGGCATTTGCTGATGAATGGAAGCCTAAGTTGGCTAGTGCGGGCACTGATGCTACCAATGGAGATCCATTGGAAGCAGAAGCATTCTTGCAGCTCCTTTCAACTTTTAGAATTGCTTCGGAGTTTGATGAAGAAGAACTCTGCAAGCTTGTTCTTGTAATTGCCCAGCGCAGGCAAGCACCTGAGCTCTGCCATTCTCTTGGTTTAACACACAAAATACCAGGTTGGTGTTCTTTTAATTAACTGACCTGAGGAGCCTGGAGACTGGACCGTTGTTTCCTTAGGATGTTTCATACTCTTCATTCCTTTAGGACATGGTAGTCTTATAATTATTGACCAAACATGGACTCTTGCAATCAGTTTAACTCTGATATTCTAATTGGGCTGTTAAATTGTTTTGTCTGGAATTTACCGAGCCTGCATTATCTTTGCAGGTGTTGTTGAGTCATTGGTCAACGATGGGAAACAAATTGATGCTGTTCGATTTATCCATGCCTTCCAGCTTACTGAAATTTTCCCTCCTGTTCCCCTCCTGAAGACATACTTGAAGGATTTGAGAAGAAACTCACAGAACACACAAAGAAAGGGTGGAAACTCAGGAGGTGGTGCAGGTGTACAGGTACATTTCTATTTGAAGAAAAAATATGGGAAATAGTGAATGTTGCTACTTGCTAGTATATTTCAACAGAATGATACTTTCTTACGACTTGCTCTCTCTGCACAGGTTGATGGAAATGCACTAGAGCTTGCAGCACTGAAGGTTGTCATCAGGTGTGTTGAAGAGTACAAGCTTGAAGCTGACTACCCACTTGATCCACTTCAGAAAAGGCTTGCTCAATTGGAGAAATCGAAATCTGATAAGAAGAGGGCAGGTGATTTTGGTAAACATTACCAATCGAAGAAACCAAAAGTTAATCGAGGTTATCGTGGATTACGAGGTGCTGCCACTGGTCCTGCAAGTGGTTGGCGAGCTCCACCTCCTTGGACAGCGTACCCTGGAATGCTGCCTGAGAGGTATCCTCATACTGTTCCAAATCCCTATGAATATCAGATTCCTAGCCAATCTGCATATGGTCAGCAAGCTAATGATCAAAAGATGTACTACAATCCTCAAGATGACAGGGTTACCGCTGCCTCCTCATACAGTGCAGCTCCTCCTAATTATGGCAGTTATATGGGTGCTGGAACGCGATCCTCACACCAACCATATATGCAGTAGTCTCATTTACAAGGTAGTTCATTTTTCATCTTTTTTCCCTGCGATGCAGAATTAAATATTGTAATGTTCTGTAAGCACGTATTATCCTTGTTCTGTTAGTAAAAGCAAAGATTTAATAACATTGTAGTTGCTAGATGAAATCATCATCTCTCTGAACCATTTAAAAATTGCATCAGTTTTTATTCATTTGGCATCTCTACGTGGTGCTAGATTCATCTCAACAAGTTATTTTATACTATGTACTTCTTTTTTCTTGAAATCATCACCTCTCTGAATTTGAACCTTGAGCGGCAGTAACTTCTTCCTTCAAATTTAAGCTAACCATGCAAGGATTCTCAATCAAATCCTGAATTATCTTTTTGTGCCAATCAAGTTCTTAAATAATCAAAAAGTTGTTAATTGAGTCCTTTCCATGACAACGGATTTGGCTGTTTGGTATCATTCCATTCAAGATTATCTGAAAAAAGCAATTCAAAGAATCTCTAATGTAAGCTACGAATGTAATTCTCTTTTAAAATTAAAATGACGGCCATTTGAGATGCCAAGGCATTCATTTTTTATATATATATAAATAACCCAATCTTTTATATTAAATTCTCTTAATAAAAAAAAAAAAAACTAAGAGCCCTCAGTGACTTCTAAGAAATTATTGTGGATTGTAGCAGTCTTTCTTAGAGGATGTTTTGCTTCTCGGTGATTTCTTCATGCAAGATGAGCGTTGTTCCACTCTTACATCTCGGCTGTAAGGCCTGCTGATATTTTTTTAAGAGACTTTGACTACTTCAAGTTTGTCTTAAGGTGTGCAGATGGCTATGTTCAGGAGGATTATCGTTTGAAGGTCGTGGAGCTAGTGGGTTTGATTGGATTTTAGCTCGGCTAGGGTGGTTTGGTTGTTGTTGGTCGATGGGTGTGTTATGGGCCTTCTCCTTACATAGTTAGTGGGGTGTGTCCGGATTTTACATTAAATGCACATCCCATTGCAATGTACCTGGTTGTTTGATCTTAATTAGGAGAGTAGGGGCTGGTACTCTTGAATTTGATGTTTAACTGCTTAAGAGCGACATTCTTAGGTATTAACCAAATGGCCAGTACTCTTGGATTTGATGTTTGACTGCTTAAGAGCGACATTCTTAGGTATTAACCAAATGGCCAGAAATTCAAAGAGATTGATCACGTATTGTCGAATGTTTCTTTTTTTTCTTCCTTAGATATTTTAATATGCTCTCTTATTTGATAAGCTAATAATTGAAGAAATTCATTATGTAACCTTTCTTATGAGATGTTTGCACAGTTGAATTCCTAAAAACACTCATTTTATGTTGTCATTTTTTGGTATGGCTCACTTCTGATTTTAAGTGTCGCTCGATTGAAGATGTTGATTTAATTATTTGTGATGAGATGCATGACATGGACAAAGATCCAATATGTTATGATGTTGTTTCACGGTTTATGATCTATGGCCCATGTGGTTTACAAACCCAAACGGTAAATGCATGAAGAAGGAAAGTGTTCAAAGTGTTTCCCAAAGAAAATCAAAAATCAAACAATCTTTGATGATAATGGTTTGTTTATTATAGAAGAAAAGAACAACGTGGAAAATCTATTATTAAAGATGGGATTGAATTAAACAACAGTCATGTTGTTCTATACAACATAGAGTTATTATTATGATACAATGCTCATATAAACATTAAGATTTATTGTCAATCAATATTCATTAAATATCTTTTGAAGTATGTTAGCAAAAGATCTGATAGATGTAGGATGTCTATTGAAAAAAATAACAATGATGAGATTAAAACATATCTTAATTGTAGATTCATATATCCATACAAAGTTGTTTGGAGTTGTCTCCAGTTCCTATTCATTCAAAATCTCCTTCTGTCGAGCGACTTCAAGTTCATTTACCGCAACATTAGAATATTGTCTTTTCAAGGAGTCAACCACTACCCTCAGTTTTAAAAAGGCCAGGTGTTGATAAAACAATACTTACACAATAGTTTGCACGAGAATGAATTGATGTCGACGGGCATAATATTTATTACTCTAAATTTCCAAATAGTATGTTTGACATGTTGGTAAAAAAAATAGGTACCTAGATTAAAAGGGTTTTTGCCTTGTCCATGTCACATATGTCTACCTTGCTGTTAGAGAGTTATATTTTGTTAGGTTACTTTTAAACCATGTCAAAGGAGCTTTAAGCTTTAAAGACTTGAGAAAGGTTTCTGGAGTTATTTATCTAACATTTCAGCTTGCTTACTAGACCTTGAGTGTTTTGGGTGATGATAAGAATGGGCTGAGGCTTTTTATGAATCTATTACAAGTGTCACATCTCCATAACTTAGACAACTTTTTGTTAACATCATTTTTCTTTTGTGAAGTTGTCGATCCAATAGCTTTATTCCTTGAATGTTTGCATTTAATGCATGATGATATCATATACCATCTTAGATTAACCTTCAACATGCCAAATCTATGATTATCATAAGCTGAGTTGCGAAACTATGTTTTGTATGAGCTCGAGTTGCTTTTTAATGTTGTTGCCACCTATCTTAAGAAACATGATCTTCTAATTTCAGATGGGAGTTTGTTGTCTGAAGTAAAAAACAAACTTAACTAAATTATAATATCGCTGATTTGACATGTCAGCATTCATATGCTCTTTCGATACTTAACCGGTGCTAGAAAAATATCTATGAATATGTTGTTAAATATGTTCTCGATAAATCCCATACATTGATATTTGTCCATAGCCATAATGCCAGAAATTTTTTTTGTGGCATACAATAATTAATAAAATAAGGTCTGAAGGTTTAACAGTGCTTGTTGTTGCCTCATCCGGGATTGCTTCACTTTTGCTATTGAGTGGGAAAACTGCTCATTCAAGGTTTAATATCCATCTTCTAGTTACTGATGACTCATTAAATGGATAAAGAAAAACACTTATCTTTCATACTTGTTTGAAATGATAGCTCTTGTCGTTTGGGATGAGACTTCGATGAATAATAGATGTTGCTTCGAGACATGGGACCATTCGTTACGAGTTGTTTTAGAAAATGGTCGTGACTCTAAGCAAGAAAAACCATTTGTAGGGAAATCAATCTTATTAAGAGGGATTTCATGCAAATTTCACCTGTTGTTCCTACAGGAACAAGGGAAAAGATTGTCTATGCATCTCTTAGTAGCTTGGCTTTATGGCCTAAGTTCAAAACCCTCTTAAAAAGAACATGTGCCTTTCATTCGATGGCCTTGATGACAATAAAAAAAAAACTTTGTGAATTTGCTAAGTGGATTCTTTCAATTAGGAATGGAGAATATCTGACCTCACATTCTTAAATGATTGCAATGCATCTCTGGTTAAAATCCCATCAGATCTATTGTTAAATGTTGGGTTGGATCTAATTACAACCATTGTCTAAACAATTTATCCTTGCATTGGTGAAACCAATATTGATACAAATTATTTTTTTAAAAAAAAGGTAATCATCACTCCGAAGAATGTTACAGTTACTTAGATAAACAATTTTTTCCTTCATAGTTCATTAGGGGTCAAATGTCTTTACCTAAGCACTGATATTGTCTGCAAGTCTTTTGGCAATATCAATAATGTTAATTTATCATACCCTGTTAAGTTTATCAGTTAACTCGAGTTTAATGATGTGCCTTCATATGCCTTTTCTTTGAAAATAGGGACACCAATCATGTTATTACGTAACATAAATCTATCAGCTAGTCTATGTAATGGAATAAAACTCAATGTTACACAACTTGCTGAGAGAGTGTACAAATTATAATAGCATCTAATATTGGAAGTCATGTTTTCATCCCAAGAATTGTCTTTCATATAAATGAAGGAAGGTGCCCATTCACAATTAGACAGACAATTTCCTATTAGACCATGCTATGGTATGATAATAAACAAAATCCAGGGGCAATCATTGAAAGTCATCGGCTTTTTTCTCAAAGAACAAGCTTTCAATCAAGGCCAATTAGATGTCGTTTTCTCACAAGTTACGTTAAATAATAGGCTCAAAATAATCACATATGACAACAAGGAAAAACCTTTTAATTATACGAAGAATATTGTTTATAAAGATGTCATAGGATCTATATCTAGAGAATTATTGTTTTAAATTGTAGAGGTCAAATGCAGTCATTGAACAATGCCTTCTAAGGAATTGCTCTCTCTTTTCAATGACCCTTCTAAAGTTTCAAGAGCCTTTTTTCCTTTATTTGTTAACTTTTACCTATTCTCTTTTAGTTTTCTTTCCACCTTCGCTATTTTTTTATTTGTTCAATTACATTATGTGTTACTAAATCAGATTCTTCTTATATGTGTTGTGCCTCTCATTTATATGAAAAAGCGCATAGCATCTAACCAACTATATTATATTTTTGTAGAGCCATGGCTATTCCAATTCAAAACATCAAGAAGTTCCTCTTTTATCCATTAATGTGTGCTCGAGTCTGTCGTCTGTGGGTAGCAAAATTTGATGGCTAGCATAATAGCTTTAATTGTGTTTTATTGATAATCAGGTTAGGTTTTCATTGTTATCACCAATCTATTAACAATTTATTCTTAAAAAAAAAAAACTAAATTCTATATGATATTATTTCTTATAGCATTCATGTCTTCATCATTACATATTAGTTTAGTCATTGTTTTATTCTTTTGATGATTTTTATACTTCTTTGCTTATACCTTTTTTTTCTTCTTATAAAAAAAAAACATGGCAACTTACCTTACAAATTGTCATTTCATTAATACACTATTTTTAATTTTATTTTACAGTTGCACATTTTTTCCTTTTAAATGACATTTCTTTTCGTTTTTTAATATAGGGCAAAGCATTTCAAGAATCGACAAAAGCAAGGGATATTCCATTTTTCAATTTCATTGCTGAGGATGAACACTATGAAATAAAAGGCTTTTACACCTACGAGAATAGATCAAGAAACCTGGTGCTTCCAAACAATGTTGTCATTGACTTGAAATCTAACATAATAATTTATGTCATTTCTCCTATTGTACCATTAGTGTTGAGGTTTAGTACAGTTGACTTTGTGCATATTCTATCTAAAATAAAGGGATCAAGGATTCTCATAGTTTCTTACAAACACTTTTAATTATTTTCCTCTTATAGTTGACTTAGTGTTTCATATAAAAAACCATCTTAACACTTATGCCTTTTATTATTTTTAAGATGTGCTTAGGAGACTTAAAGCAGTACAACCACTACAGCAAATCTTGGTTCGTGGTTAAAATCTTGAAAATAAAAAAAAGGTCACCCTATAAAATACACGGTTAGTTTTTACAGCCCATCAACTTTATGGAATACGTATTTCATTGTATAATAAATCTTTTCCAATATATTCCAAGGGTGATGACATATGTATTACTCTTTAGAGCAACTATGTTTGGAGCGTTGATATTATTGCTTTACAGGAGCTCTCGTCTTCTGCCATTGTTGTTTTTGCAAGGTTTCATGTCTCTAAACTTCTAGGTCAACCCTTTCACCTCCAAGTCGTCAACTCACATTATCAATTTTTCTATTTGATTAATGACCTTTCTTCTTCTTCTTTTTCCTTTTTTTTAGCCCAACCATTTTGTTTTTTTCCTTTTTTATACTCTAAATAGGTCAACCAAACTTGAATAACATTATTGTTTCACTTTGGTACTTTAAACCTATATGTTTAAATTGTTAGTATACACGTATTAGTGTGTCTTCCTTTCCTTATTCAGTCTTTTTTTAGCACATATATTTTTTTTATGTTAACTTTTTTTTTTCTCATGTTATGCCCCAGTTTTAAACAGCTCCCTGTTAAGATTTATCAGTTGCCATCATCTTTAAATGTTGTATTGTCGATTAAAGACCAAATTAATGAAAATAGGAATACAATTAGAGAGATTCTAGACATGAATCCTTATGAACAAAAGGTTTACTTTTGTTATTTTCATTCAAATACTTTATATTATCTTTTTGCTCATTCTTATAAGCATTCTAAGAGATTTTATTCGAAACCCCAGCCTTTGCACTTTGACTATAGTGTTTCTCCCTTAATCATCATGCAATATTTAACTTTTTATTTTTTCCAGAACACAAGATTCACATGTGGGCATCCATTGCTGATTTTGATTTTTCTAAGGGTGGTGGTATCCAACTTGTCCAAAATGCAACAAAAAACTTAGTAAAACTAGAAAAATTACAAATACATCGACCACGACTTCATACCTCTTTGTCGATTCCATAGTGTAGTGCATTACACATTAATAGATGATTTAAAAAAAAATTAACTTTGTCATCAATGCTTTTTTGTTGTTACTTTAATTTCCCAAATGTTCACATAAATTTCAACTAGAATGTGTCATGGCTAGTAGAGAAGATGTTACTAGCTTCTTTTTTGTTGTGAAAGCTACTAAGAACTTCTTTGGTTCGTCTACACATCATTATATGTATGAAAAAAAAGTTTAGCAATCCTTTTATCATCGTGCCTTTAATGATTGTCAAGCTCAGTAAGAGCTTTATTTTTCAGCTTAGATTCAGTGCCTTCAGACCTGGTAGCAATCGAGGTGACATGGTCATATATAAAATCTTTGATGATGTCCTTTAAAATGAGCTTGATGAGTAATCCTAGCAGTCGAGAACATCTGCAACATCTGATGTGGTTGTTGCTCCATCCTCAACACCACCATTTTCACACAACCCTTTCATTTTAGCAAACATTGTGCCTTAACACCCAATAACCATTGCATCTGCTGACACACCCACAATAACAATACCAACAAACTTCCCTGCTGAAACAAAAAGAAAATTAGAGTTTGACAATGAGAACACCATTAAAGCAAGCCTATATTTTCCCCCTTTTTTAAATGTTTTGTTCCTAATAACCCATGAAACCATGTGATCTCTGTGCAAGCAGAAGACATAATGTGATATTCAGACTCAGTGGAGGACTTGGAAACTATGTTTTGCTTCTTACTCTTCCAAGAAATGAATGCATTGCCTAAAAACATGCACAAGCCAGTAACAGAGTGACAAGTATCCACACATCTGGCCTAGTTAGCGTCACTATACCCCACCAATTGTAAGGAAGATTCCTTAGAAAAAATAACCCACATGTAGACGTGCCCTTTAGATATCGGATAATGCGACGAATAGCGGTCAAGTGAAGGTGTCGAGGGGCCTAAAAAATTGACTAACCTACTGGACAATAAAATAAATGTTAGAACGAGTAATCGTCAAGTAGTTCAAACTCCCAATATGTTGTCGATACAAGGATGGATCTGATAGAAGGTCATCTTCCTCCTAACAAAGCTTAAGATTTACCTTCATTGAAGTAAGAACATAATTACTCAATTGAAGGCCAACTAATTAAATCACTTCATCTATGTATTTGTGCTGGTGTAACAATGTACCAGTTAGAGTAAGTTACACCTCAAGACCAAGAAAGTACTGCAAGGGACTTAAAATCTTTCATGTGAAAAAAAGCCTTGAGATGTTGTTGTAATTGCTTAATTAATGTAGTATCAAAGCTAGTAATCACAATGCCATCAATATATACTAAAAGCAATACAATTCCTGCAGAAGTCTTAAGAAGAAACATAGAGGAATCAAACTGACTCCGAGTAAAGTGAAAAGCAAGTAGAGTTTAGTGAAATTTATCAAACCATGCATGCGAAGCTTGTTTCAGCCCATACAAAGATCTAGGGGTGTGCAAAAAAACTGGAAAACTGGAAAAAAATTAACCAAAAAAACCGAACAGAGAAAAAAAATCGATTAAACCGATTAAAATAGTTAGAAAAAATCTCGGTTCGGTTCGGTTTTTGGTTTTGTAATGCAGGAACCGGTTAACCCGAATCGAACCGAACCGGTTCAAAAAAATGTATTATAAATAGAGAAAAGCCCCCCCAGTAACCCTAGCCACCAAGCCCCCTCTCGACTCTCCCTCCCCCTAAACTTAGAAGCAGCCTCCTCTCGCCTCTTGATCCTAGGATGAATCCGAGCGTAGAGGATCTTGCTAAGCTTGAGTGCGAGAGGATGTTGATCTTTGTAGTTGAGGAAGATTATTTGACTGTTATAGGCTTGCAACTAAGAATTATTATGAGAAGTTGAAAAGGAGTGGATGGAAGGGAACTGTTGAACTTGTCAAGAATAAAAAGGAAGACCACTGCTTCTATTTGTTTGATCTCGATGGTGACAAGGCTCAGGAAATGAGGCATAAGTTTGTTTCATTTCTCAAACAAGACCAGTTTAATCTCAAACAAGATCTTGCTAAGTTTGTTTTGTTTGATGGTGACAAGGCTCAGGAAATGAGGCATAGGTTTTCTCGGTTTTTTGAAATCAAGAACCGGACCGAAACCGGTCGGTTTGACTCGGTTTTGGTTTTTTTAAAAAAATCAGTTTGGTTGTTTTTTATAGGTAAAAACCAAACCGAACCGAAAATGATCACCCCTACAAAGATTGGTGTAGCTGACAAACCTCTGAGGAAGGTGTGGTAAACATGTCGGGAAGTGGAGACATAAATATCTTCCTTCAAATCCTCATGTAGAAAAGCATCTTCACGACCATTTACCGGGGTTTAATTAACAATATATGCTCATAGCTAATTTGGCATAAATTATATGTCTTTGGGTTATTTAAAATGTTACTTTTCATAGTTTAGTTCTAAAACAGAACATTATGCCTATGAAATCATTTTGACATCAATTTAAGTCACAATTTAGTTTTTGTTCCAAGTTGAGTCATGATTAACAAGTAGAAATCATGTGTCTTTAAGTCATATGTCAAAAGTTGTTTTTTGTAATTCATTTCTAGAAGAATATATTATATTGATGAATTTGTTTGACAAAACTTTTGTGAACAATCTTCTTTTAGAGCCATAATTTAGATTTTCTTCAAATTTAGTCATGGTTAGTGAGTAGAAATCATTTTGACAACAACAATGTTGTAAACATATTCTTTGAGTCACAATTTAGTTTTTGTTCCAAATTGAGACATGATCGATGAGTAGAAATCATGTGTCTTTGAGTCATATGTCAAAAGTTGCTTTTCGTAATTCATTTCTAGGAGAATATATTATACTGATGAAATTTGTCTGACAAAACTGTTTTTACGCAAATGTAGTCAAAATGTTTTTCAAGTTCAATGAGTAAAAATCTTGTTTATTCACTCTTCATCTTCCACTCAAATGATGTCAAATTGCACTATAGGTTTTTTGTTTTCTTACATAATAAATATAGAATAAACTATCTATATTTGTCAAAAAGGACACGGTAAGTTACTTAAAAGAAGTTGCATCAAACAGGCTCCTAGATCGTGAGGGAAAAGGTTTCATACCATAAAAGAACAGGCATATAGAATGTTTTGTCTTTTATCATGTGCTTTAAATCTTCAAACTATCTTTTTGGTTGAGATGTATCAGGTTTTTTGAGTCTGAATGTGCTGTATACACATGTTGCTTCTATAACCCATCATGTTTTCTGATCAAGATGGCTTAATCAAGATGCTTTTTGATCATATTTAATCATTTACTTCCATGCACATATGAAGAGCAAATTAGACAAATAACTAAGAAATGATATTGAAAGTCAACTACTCAGACCTGAAGCTTCACATTTCAGAACTTGCTTGGTTCATTGCTCAGGTGAATGCAATGCAGGTTATATTGCAGCATTATATATATATAGGGGGCGTGGGTTTTTTTTATTGTAGCACTAGTTGCTATAGTAAAATCACCATTTTACCTCTCCACTAAAAAAATCAACATTTTACTTTGGGGGTAAAGTTTTCTTTTCATGGGGACTCATTGGTCATTGTTGATTTAGGAAAGGCAAAATGATCTTATCGTATAAAAATAAATAGTAAAATAATTATATTACCCTTTAAAAATCACAAGTATGGAAGGGTTTTTTTGTCATTTTCTTTTTCGAGAAATGGTGTAATTGCTTCAATGCCCTTCAAATTAAAAATTTTAAAGCTATCATTTAGGGGCTATTTGGACTTTTTTGTGGTTTTTTTTTTTTGTTATATACAATGTGAATGAGGATTAGTTTAGTCTTTTTAGCAATATAAAAAATAATAAAAAGTGACTTGTGCATGTGGAGGGTCGTTGTGTTCAAGTGGCGTTTGTGCATTCCTATGGCGGCCAAAATTGTCCGACCTTCATGTCAATAGAACCGCCGAATGGAGGTGCTTCCAATAAGGTGGTGTGTGTGTTGTGATTCACCACAGTTAAATTTTTTTCCCCCTTTTTCTCTCTCTCTCATGGCCTTTAGATTCGCGTTAGTCAAACAAAAAATAAAAATACAGCAGCCAAAATTGCCTGACCTTCATGTCAATAAAACTGCCAAGTTGAGGCGCTTCCAATGAGGTGGCGTGTGTGTTGTGATTCACCACAGTTAAATTTTTGCCCCCCTTTTTTTCTCTCTCACGGCCTCTAGTTCGCGCTAGTCAAACAAAAAATAAAAAGTGTCCTCCTATTTTATTTTTATTTCAATTATAGTCCTTATTTTTTTAATTAATATTTGATTATTTTATATTTATTTTATTTATTTTTCTTTTCAGTTTTATCTATTGAAATTTAATTTGGTTTTTATATCAGATTTGCTCTTTATCCTTTTAATTGCTATTTTTTTTCAATTTAATCCTCTAAAATTTAATTTAATTTAATTTAATTTTTATATTAGATTTGATCCTAGTTTTTTAAATTACTATTTTTTATATCATTTTCTTAATTGACTTTTATTTTTTAATTCCATTCCTCATCATTTTATTTATTTTTATTTGGTCCTTATTCTTTTTTTTTTCATTCTTTTTTTTTATTTCATCCTTTAATATTTGATTGGTTTTGAGTTTGGATTGTGAATTTTTTCATGCAGTGATCTAGGTCTCATAATCCAGATCATAAGTGTGAAGTGTTAACATGTATTGATATCGGTCTCTTTTTTTTTTCATCATTTTATTTTCAATTTCATCCTTCAACATTAAATTTATTTAAAATTGAGCTATTTTTTTTCTTTAATTTGTTTCCTATGAAGATAGTTCAACCTTATGATCCGAGTCACAAATTTATCTTTGTAGCTTGAATTTACCGGGCTAGTGTGCCTGCGCCACCTTTTTTTTTATCATATTTTATTTTTTCTTTCCTATTTTATCCTTCGAGTTTAGTTTTTTACTGATTTTTTTTTCTTTTTAAATAAAATTAAGGCAAGTCTTTTGCATTTTTATATTAGAATATTATTTGATTTGGTGTATAGCCTATTTGTTATTTTTAAAAACTTTTTAAACTTGGTGTATTTTCAGCTCCTTGAGATTAAAAAAATTATTTTTATAGGTTTTTTTTCTTTAGACAAGAAATTATTATCAAACTTTCAAAGCTTTTTTTTTTTTGTTTCATGTATGTGTATCAGTCCTTTTCTTTGGTGTCTAGATGAAAAATAATTTTTAAAATAAAAAATTATTAGATCCAACAAGAATCTCATCACGGGTTTAATTGATCCAGTTAACTCAAGATTTTTTTTAGATTAATTTTTTTTAAACTCAATATGCATAATTATTAGCTTTTTTTATTTTTTATTTTTTGCGTTTGTTGTAAAAATAAAAGTGTTGTATAAGCTTGTATGCTCATTTCTTTTGCTGGAAAAAAATGTTTGCTATCAAAAAACCATGTTGGATAAGCCATTACATTTCTTTTCTAAAAAAAATTATTTCTCCGACCAATGGCAAAGCACGGGCAGTTGGCTAGTTTGATCTAAATGCAAATCATAGTGGTGTTCATAATCATCTTCTCGATCAGGTAAAAGATGTCAAAATTAAAGCTACTTCCTAATTCATACTGGCTATGATGAAGTATACTTTGGGAAGCCAATAATTGTAAATGCATGATTTCAGGTCC
>Ga0325414_1000405_pt1 | contig 34242 bp, 28 predicted proteins | sample PopdelMetagenome_8_FD_206183 | JGI IMG/M metagenome (GOLD analysis project Ga0325414, IMG submission 206183) | Populus deltoides microbial communities from Bellville, Georgia, United States - Leaf-PdKOR-R3 | ecosystem: Host-associated > Plants > Phyllosphere > Phylloplane/Leaf | place: USA... | reverse complement strand
AAAAAAAAAAAAAAACAACAGTTAATATTATTTAATCCAACTCCACCCGTGAAGGTCAAAGTTAAATATGGATATTAAAAATAAAAACCTAATAAATAAATATCATAGGTCTGATCAAGTAACAGGTCAGGATGTTTAAAACCTGCTCAAGCCGACCCAACCTGTATGGCCTACTAAGTAAGTGTATCTGTAGAAATTCCTCTATTTTTTTCTCTCACCCGCACAGCCACAGCATCTGAGATATAGTTCGCTTTTTTTATCTCTCATTTTATCTTGTTTTTTTTTTTATCCTTGTTATCTTTCTCCATTTTATCTCGAGACGGTTATTAAAAGTAAACTTGCATACCACTGTACATCGGAAAGAATGAATCACTTGACAGTTTGATTGTAAATCATAAGGAATACCTAACCATCGAAATAGAAACTTACAAAATTCAACCGTGCTCTGAACTTTCAACTTTGCCACAACTTTATTGTGGGATTAGGCAACTCTCTCCAAACTGCTTATGCTGCATCATATAAAGTGAAATAGAAATTCAACTCTCCTTGAACATATTTCAGGCAAGAATTAAAGAACGAACTAAATTTCTATTGTTACACTACTCTAGTTTCATTGAGAGACCTTTAGAAATTTCCCCCCTGTTAACTAGTCCTGCATGTAGGATATTAATACATCTATAACTGGCAACAAACCATAGCTGAGTGGGATTATTCCTTCTCCTTTCATGTTAATCACACTCCATACATGGAGTAGAATTAACGCATGCACATTTGAAGTGATATTTAACCATTTGTAGTGCGTTTAGAGTGGAATTGACAAAGTGAAAGGAAAAAACACCGTCAGATGTTAAAAATGATAAGAAAAGGCAGTGCATTACGCATCTATACTTGCCATAAAAACAATAAAACCAAATCATATATTTACTAAAAGACTAATGGGCAATTAAATATGAAACCAAGCGGAGTCCTTATTCTGAATGATTATGTCACGTGCTGAAAGAGTAGAATTACTTGCTCTGATTGCCGAGTGTATCGTCATTTCCTTCAAGATAATGCTCGTACAAAGAGTGGTACTTTGCGGGAACAAAATCCTTGAATCTGTTAATAATTGACAAAAGGAGAGTTAGATTCAGATATTTTTCAGAAGTTAAAAAAACATGTGATTAGAAGAAAAGGAATATCTAGCAGCATTTGTAAATTGTTAGTAAGGCAGAATGGTGATAACAAAAAAGTAGAAAACAGAATATCAATAGCTCTCATCAAACCTTTCCAGTTAACAGAATTAGAAATCAGAACAATCTACTAAGCTGAGCAACATGCGTAAATGATGCAAAACAGGGTAGGAGTTTATTTATTTGCTATCAAAATCCTAAGAACCAAGACACATTAAACTTTATTCCTGAAGAACATTTACTTGGTAACTTATTCAACCAATAAACTGTCAACAGCGGGCACATTTACATGGACTTGCTGGAGAAAAGACAATTTATGCATCAAATCCACAAAATGAAGTAAACTCGATAATGGGAAACTGACAGGTATAAGATCCATGTGTATGACAGACTCGTGATATGATCATTCCATTGTTGAGTGTTTGCTAGGAGGGTGGTTTGGGATCATTCCATTGATCTTTTTGACTGTCGGCAAATTTTGTAGCCCCTTTTAGTTGTCAGTGTAATCAAATTTTGTAGCCCCTTATAGTTGTCAGTGTAATCTTAGGTGTTATTGCTCGTATCTAACGTCAAAGTGGATTGGGCTTTTTTAGGTTGTCATTTACAAGGTTTGAACTTAATTTTATACAGTTGATTTGTTGTTGTTTTGGTGATTTGGACTTGCTGAGTTGTTGTTTAATTACTAGACTTTGGACTTGTTATTTTTTGGTATCATGACCACTAGTGATTCATAATCCTTGGGGGTGTTATTCACGGGTAAGAATTATTCTGCCTGGGAGTTCCAATTTCATTTATTTGGAACGGGAAAGATTTACAGGGCCACATAGATAGAAGTGATCCGACTCCTACTGGGGACTCAAAGTTGGCTTAGTGAAAGATCAAAGATGCTAGAATCATGACCTGGATGTTACCCACTATTAGCATTCTGGTTGTTCTACATCTGAGGACTCCTAAGAATATGTGGGAATATCTGAAAAAAGTCTATAGTCATAACAACATGGCTCGATGATTTCAATTGGAGTATGAAATTACAAATTATACTCAAGAAGATCTCTCCATTCAGGAGCATTTTACTGGATTTCAGATCTTATAGGAAGAATTCGCTAATATAATTTATGCAAAGATGCCTGATGGTTCTCTCGCTGTAATCAAGGAGGTTCATGAACATAGCAAAAGAGATCAGTTTTAAATAAAATTGCAACCTGAGTTTGAGGTTGCTCTGTCTAATTTGATGAATCGCGATCCCTTTTCTTCTTTAGATATGTGCTTTAGGGAGTTACTTTGTGAAGAGCAACATCTTGCTACACAGGCTACCTTCCAGCAAGACAAATTACCCACTGAAGTCATTGATTATGCTGCTCACGTGAAAGGGAAAGATAAAGACATGCAAAAAGTTCAATGTTATAGCTACATGGAATATGGACATATTGCTACTCGTCGTGTGAAGAAATATTGTAATTATTGCAAGAAGCCAAGACATATTATCAGAGACTACCCTACTCGTCCTCGTCCTCGGAATCATCAGGCTACAGTTAGTTTTTCATCTTCTACTACTAGTGATTCATCTATCCTTATTTCTGAGATGGTCAAGCAGATGATTATTTCTTTTTTTCAACCTTGGGACTTCAAGGTAAAAATTTCATATCATTAAAATATTGGCTTGTTGATTATGGTGCATCTAATCATATAATTAGTTTTGTTGACACTATTCACAATATTTGGTCATATTCAGGATCATTACAAATTACACTTGCTAATGGTAGGCAGTTACCTATTCATGATGTTGGAGATAACAATTCCTATGTTAGAGATGTATTTGTATCTCTTGAATTTTTCACTGGTTTTATATTATATCAATAGGCCTGTTGGTTGATGATGATTATGATGTTTTGTTTTCTTGTTATGGTTATCTTGTGCAAGATCAAGGTGTCCGAGAAGATACTCATGAAAGGGCCTAAAGTTGGGCGATTGTTTTTCTGCACTTTTCCATTCCTCCAGTTATTTTTATGGCTTGTACTACTGTAAACAATAAAAGTAAAATATGGCACAGACATTTGGGTCATCCTAAACCTGTTGTCTTATCTCATTTAATAAACTCTGGTTTGTTAGGCAATAAAGATCAATCTTCTTCCTATATTTTTTGTTTTTTTATTGTTCCACATGCAAATTAGGTAAGAGTAAGTCTTTTTCGTTTCCTTCTCATAGTACTCGTGCTGAAAAACATTTTGATTTGATTTATAGTGATGCGTGGGGTATTTCTCCAATTATATCTCATGCGCATTATAAATAGTTTGTTGCATTCATCGATGATTACAACAAATATACAGGGATTTATTTTCTTCATTCTAAATATGAGGTACTTTCTATCTTTCAACGATATGTTGCTTATGTTGAAACTCAATTTTCTTCAGGTATTAAAGTTTTAAAGGTTTGATTCGAGTGGGGAATATGTCTCGTGGAATTTCATGATTTTCTTAACCAAAAAGGCATTGTCTCTTAGCATTATTGTCTCTATACACCTCAACAAAGTGGTGTTGTTAAACGTTAAAATTATCATTTGCTAGATGTTGCTCGTGCATTATTGCTTGAATCGTTTGTAGCCTTGTCCATTGCAGTCCATCTAATTAATAGATTACCCTTTAGTGTTTTGAAATTTAAGACTCCTAACTATCATCTTTATCAATAACATCCTCATTATCTTAACATGCATACCTTTAGACGTGTTTGTTTTGTTCATTTGTCTTCTCAAGAACTCAATAAAATGTCTGCTCAATTTGTTAGATGCGCTTTTATGGGTTATATTATTTTTCACAAAAGTTATGTTTGTTATGATCCATGCTCTTAAAGATTTTGTATATCTCATCATGTTGTTTTCTTTGAAAATCAATATTTCTTTCCCATTCATCTTGCATTTGTACCTGAGATACATGTTCTTCCATGACTTGCCTTCTACTCCTAAATTGTATAAGCTTGGATTTGTGTATAGACAATGACACCCAACTTTGCCTCTTTTCGAGCCTGACCCGTCATTTGAGCTTGTTTAGACGATGCCTTTTGTGACTGAGCCGGATTCCGACCCTAGTCCTTATTGTTCTACTACTCTTGTCCTCCTGATCGATATGGATTTTCTCCTACATTCTTTCATGCTACTTTGTCATCCATTCCAATTCCTACATGTTATTTTGAGGCAGTTAAGCATGAATGTTAACACGAGGCAATGGTAGACGAGCTTCACGCTCTTAAAAATAATTATATCTAGGATGGTGTTCCTTGCCCAGCAACTGTTTGAAGTAATTGATTGTAAATGGGTTTACTCGATCAAACTCCATCATTTTGATGGGACTTTGGATCGATATAAAGCGTGGTTGGTTGCTCTTGGTAACAAACAGGAATATAGGGTGGACTATGAGGAGACTTTTGCTCTAATCAGTAAGATGACTACAAAATGGATTGTTATTTCGATTGCTGCTTCACAAGGTTGGGCGCTTCATCATATTGATGTCAAATACATCTTTCTCCATGGTCATCTTAAAAAGGAAGTTTACATGACACTACCTCCTAGTCTAATCTTCAACTCTTCCTCAAATGTCTGTAAGTTGAAGCGCTCATTAAATAGACTGAAACAAGCTCCTTAAACCTGGTTTGACAAATTTCACACCACCTTGCTTCAGTTTTCTTTTCAGCAAAGCAAGTATGTCTCTTGTTTCTTTACAAGACATCTACGGGTGTTGTTCTTCTCCTTGTCTATGTTGATGATATTATTATTACTGTGATGGATTCCGTCTTGATTACCCATTTCCAACAACATCTTCAGGCCTTGTTTCATATGAAGGATCTTGGTCTGCTTGCATACTTCTTGGGGTTAGAGGTTCACATCAATCCCTCTAGTATATTCCTGAATCAATATAATATATGCGGGATTTGATTACTTTGACATGTCTTCAGGATACCTCCTCTATGAATACTCCTTTTGCGGTTAACGTGAAATATCTTCGTGGGGAAGGCAACCTCATTGATCCTACTGTGTTTCGTCAACTAATTGGGACCTAAATTATTTAACGAACACACAACATGATATCTCTTTAACGGTTTAGTAGGTTAGCCAGTTTATACAATCTCTACATGATCTATATTTAGTTGTTGTTCGTCGTATCATTTGATATCTCAGAAGCTCACCTAGTCATGGGTTATTCTTTCCTGTCAACACTCATTTTTCACCTTGTTGTATGTAATGATGCTGATTGGGTTGGATGTCTCGATACTCGTCTCTCTATTACAAGATGGTGCATATTTCTTGGCGACTCCTTGATCTCTTAGAAGAGTAAGAAGCAGGCATGCGTGTCCAAATTCTCTACATAATCCGAATATCATGCCATGTTTGCTACTTGTTCTGAAAGTATTTGGCTATGTGGTCTACTAGTTGAGCTTGGCTTCTCTAAGCTCAACCCCGTTGCTCTTCGAGGAGACAACACGAGTGTCATTCAGATTGTAACCAATCTTGTTATTCATGAGTCATACGAAGCATATTGAAATGGACTGCCATTCTAGTCAGGAAGTTGTGGATACTCGGATTATCACTCTTCCGCATGTTTCCATTGATCTTCAGCTTCCTAACATATTTACCAAGGCTATGACCCGACAGTGCCATCAATTTCTGGTTGGCAAATTGATGCTTCTTGATTGACCAACATCAATTTGAGAGGGGGTTTCAATAGATTTGGGATGGCATTATTTAAAACCATGTTAATTATAGGATTCTAATTGTATGCTAGTTATACAGTTGTATATGTGGTTTCCATATTTAGCTAGGTTAGAGCTAGAAATCAACCTTGTAATTAGAGATGTATTATGCTATTTGGTTCTATGTAATGGAAGGAACTCTATTGAGAGGTATTTAGACAAAACTCATTGTTTTTGTCATAGATGGTGGTTTATACCTTTTAAGAAGAGGAAATCTCTCTGGTCCAGAAAATAATCTCACGATAGACTGTAAAACGTGGCCTATCTTCATTGCTTTGGACTTAAGTGCCTTCATAAACTCCACAAATTCTTTATATTCTGCGGCGTTAAGTTTCTCTTTAACCTGTAGGGAAAAAAAGTTGGTAAGCCATAACAAAAGGAGTTTGAAGACAATTTGTTAAGAGGAAAACGTAAATAAAAATAAAATGTTTGTCAGAAAGTTTGTTTTATATTTTTCCTATTTCTAAAAATTTTAAAAAAAAACAAAAAGATGCAGCAGAAATAGTCTGAAAACTCAAAAGCATGGTACAGGAGAACTCATTCTTACGGGGAAAATTCATCCCTGCAGAAATTTTTTGACATGTTTCAAAAATACAAGAAATTGTATTATATTCAATCACCGCCACCTACCCTTCTATCCACCAGCTTTTTTTCTCTTTTTCTTTACAAACTAATTGAAAATGAAATACACTCTTGAGGCACTTGAAATACCCATCTTTCCCTTCCACCAAAATAATAATTAAGGCTTAGCTTAGAAAAGATGGCTGTAACTTTAAAAAGTGAAAAAAAATAACTAAAAGAAAAAGGCTTAAATAATTAAAGCTTAGCTTAGAAAAGATGGCTATAACTTAAAAAAGTTAAACAGAATTACTAAAAGAAAAAAGCTTAAACATATCAACGCTAAAGGTAATAGCAGGAGCACAGAGCCAAGAGAATATGAGCAACATGTAAATCTGGAGTAAAGAAAGCAGAGTTATCACTTGGTTAAACATGATCCACTGGAATAACATGATAGAACAGGAATAAAAATCCAAGCACAGCTTAAGATGTTATGATCCACGCTTCTTTTCTTTTCTTTTCTTTTCTTTTTCTTTTTTTTTTTTTTCCTTTTCCATGGGAGGTTATAATCCTTATAGTACATTAAACACCTAAACAGTGAGTCCAGCGGGACTTGATCCATGGAAAGCCCAATGAGTGGGCAAGGTACACACCATCCAGCTACAAACCTGTGGTGTGTGTTCTATCTTTGGCAGCTTTTATTTCAGTTAGAAACTGAGCAGGTATTAGTCACCATCCCAGGGAGTACTTGAAAAGGAAAAATGCCAAATTCAGGCTTAGTTAGGTTTCATGGTTGAATCATTTCACCTGAATGAGAAACGCTGATCCTCTTGTTTGCTCATCATCGCGAGGCACAGAAGTAGACTGAACATCTTTGTTTTTTTGAGTGAGAATCTCAGCATCCTTATGTGTGATTGCATGATCTTTAATTGGCAATGTTGAGCTAACTTGAGCATTTTGCCTGCCTTTATTTGCAGAAATCAGTGGATTCTCTAGTTTTACCAAACTGGAAAGGGAAATGGGGGCAATTGATTGTGACCTTTCAGCACTGGATGCATGCTCATGGGTATTTCCAATCTGACCAGTTGAATACCCTGCATGAAAAACTTTTCGCTTCTTTGCAGAACATGGCACCAGCTCCTTTCTGCTTTGACTTTCATCCATTAAAGATTTACTAGTCAAATCAATCATCTCAGCATTTTGATGTTGTATATTTATCCTCCCAGGAATTAACAATTTTTTCTCATTATAGATTTCACTGCGCGAATGATTTAATTTGAAATCCTGACTTTCCTTGAAGGGAGAGAGAGAAGCGCGATTGGCAGGAAAAATGTTCTCTGATAGGCTTGAATCCTTGCCTCTTTTAGCTTCAAGTAAAGAAGATAATGATTTTGAAGAGCAACCCTGATCCGGTGTCCTCTGTAGACATGCATGAGCAAGAAAAAATTCTTAAGAGAACAACACTCAAAAGATGTAAAAACAAGTGTGGTCACATTATCCTGGATGTACCATAGAAAGAAAACTGTCCAGGTAAAATTTGTCCAAAGGCTGTGTGTTCTTTTCTTCTTTGATATTTTCTGCAGGAGAAACACAACCAAAAGTTGCAAAATCAATTGGTTAACTTCAGGAAAAAGAAAATGCATTAAAGGAGCTAATTCACTATATATAAAGAGATGTCTTCCTCAAACTACTAGTATTTTTTTGAGGAGCAGTGTCATTCGTGCTAACCATAATAAGGATGAGTCATCCCTTAATATGAGAAGGGAGGTACAAGAGCAATCCCTAGGGCCAGATTGACTGCCAAATATTTTCTAGCAAACTGAATAGGTAACCCCAAACAACAACCATGAAATTCATGACATTGAGAAACTAGAAGATACTTTACCAGTGTCTTCCCTTGGTATTGACCTAAGCTTTGCAGCATCACGACTTCCTCCATCTCGGAAAAAACGACTCAATGTAAAAACCACATCCCCAAATTTAGAGTGACACTGAAAACATAGAAGACAGTACTTATAACAGCTGTCAATGAAAAGGGTTATTTCACTGTCAAAAGAAGAAAGCTATGGAGATTGGAGACCAAAAGGGTTGTTCCAAAACCTGCAATACATACCTTGATGTGAGGCTGTATCCAAAGTGATATTTGGGTCTGGCGATTACGATGTTCGAACCTGCCCATGATTCAAAAGTTGAGTCAACCCCACAAAAATCTAAAGTTTATAACGATGTGCTCAAAGAAAATTTCAGAGAAAAACGCATTTCGAGAGCCTTAAATTTTACCATAGAATCCTAGAGTTTAAATCCAGCTGCGCACAGGAAAATTTTGAAAATGATTCATTCACACACAAACAGTTGTAACAAGTATAATCAAAATCCACCTGAAGGTCAGATGAGTGTGCATTTCAGTGAAGACAACCAATAATAAGTATAAGAAAGAACCTTTCATCACAAAAAATAATTGCTCCATAATCATAGCGATGACGGATTACACGTCCAACAGCCTGATTTACAGCCCGTGATGCCTGTTGACCATACCACTCTTCTCCACTTAGAACCTGCAACTTCAGCATCTAACTCAATTCACAAAATTGTACACATTTTTTGAGATATAATTGACAACCATAATGTGATGTTGGACATTACCTTACATCCATCTCTTTGTGAGTGTGTCTGTCCATCCAAGTATTCACGCTTCAAACGAACCTGACAAGCATGATATAACATGTGACATGAGCTAGAATTACAGATAATCATGTGCCATACAAGGAAATACTGCAGTGTTACAAGGATACATGTTGCCTCTTTCTAGGCAATACACAGTAGCTGTCATACATTGAGCATACAAGGAAATCAAATCGTTAATTTTTTTTTGGGAAACAAATTTTCAGAAACATGCTCCAGACTTTTCTCCAATTTTCATGCAGTCTCTCAGAAAATAAACTGTGACTGCATCACAATCTCAAACAACTTTAAATATTAACATAAACCTGATTGATTGTGATACCGAGACCAAGATCAAAGTAGAAAACTCATTATTATCAACATTTGGATTTAAGAAATCCAAACTCTCATCTTCTGGTAAAAATAAATGCAACTACAAGAATGTTGTAAATGTGAATCTTCAATTTCCCTATTCTAAGAACATATAAAACAATAGGAAGCACAGTAACTAAATTTAAGCCAATGATGGCAAAACCAACCAAATGTATAAGTTGCATTCATCTAATTTGTCTGGCCATCAATAGATCATTTAATTGTGAACCACTACCAATTGTAACTTTGTCTCAAGTGATGCTTCAAGAATCAATTAATTCTTTCAGAACTAACAAACACAATTTTTTTAAGAACAGCAACTGAAAAGGTCAAATAGATTAAGCAACTAAGGCTAAGTAAAAACCCAAGAAAGAGCAGGGTAATGGACAAAACCTTAGGATCGGTCCTCATGGCAAATGGCATGCCAGTGATGACAACGGCTCTTCCAGCATGATCAGCAAAATCTAATCCTTCACTCACCTGAGAACCTACTAACAGTCAAATATGACAAACAGGTGCAACTCTATAAAAAAAAATAGCATGCATACATGAAGTAAAAAGCAAAGCACGCAGAAAAGGTTATCAAGCAACCAAACAGCTTATTTTATACAAGTGGAGGTACATATATGCCGTATATGTCAATTTCAGAACTGAAAAATATCTTGGGAAAGAGAGAGATCACACAACAGAACATCAACATATGTGTACTGTTATGTCCCGTGTACATATGGATGATGCGCTATTAAAATATTGGATGCATCTTAAAATGATTATATTGTTCTGGATAGTTTCATAGACCTAAGCCATGGAATTAAAAATATCAAAGCAAGTTTATTCCCCTCTTCACAAGCCAGCATGACATACAGAAACTTACTTGGGTAAGAACATCAAAGAAGAGTTGTTCACAAGTCTGAATGAAGGCATACCTTGCCACGACAAACAGCAAAAAATACTGCACCAGAAGTTGAGGTGTCCTTCAACTTAGCCATATAGTCCTAGCCAATATATGAAGACAATCACGATATGAATCCAAAAGAACATCCTAGTTGCTGATAGTAAATACAACAAATATGCAATCATGTTGACCTAACTTGTAGGTTGCATTACTTACCTCAATTGCAAGAGGAAACAGTGAGGATTGTCTAGGTTCTACAACAGGTTTCTTATGCTTGCAGATTCTTTCCCATATTGTTGTTGAATTTGCCTGACTCTGCAGCAACATAGAATATTTACAGAGATAAAGCTAACATATTTGCTATACAAACTGCTGTATTTGTATATGATGCCTTACCATATTCTTCCAGCAACTAATGCATTGATCCAGAAGGTAGTAAGATGGAAAGAATACGAGCAGTCCATCAGGTACTATTCGGGCAAAATTGACTGGAAAATAAAATTCACGAAACTCATCAATCAGTGGACAATGATACAGATGGAAAAAACAGTTTGGTTGATAAATTGTGTTACATACCAATAGCATTTCCAAGCTCCTGTTTGTATTCTAGAGAATCACGGGTTCTATAAGATGAGTTCAATGAGCGACCTGATGGACCAGCTGGTACAACACCAGCCCATATCTGATTTGAGGATATGACGTGAGGGTTTTCCAGCCGAATAGGAAAATCTCTGAGGTGGAACCAAATTCTCTAGTCAGCATCTTTTTAAAGTCATTTAAGTTTTTTACAAGATACAATCTACAAAAAGAGACTCACAGTTTCAACTCTTGTGCAAAAGAATCCAAGGGAGATAATGTTCCGGATGTCAAAATAATAGAGCGAACACCCATTCGAGAGAACTCTTGCATGGCGATTCCAGGATTAAAACACCACCAACTGAGCGTTCTAGATGGCTTACCTGCACAATCAAAATAATGGAATATATATATATATATATATATATATATATATATATATAAACTCACACAATTATCCTTGTAGCGGGAAGGCGTGTGTTCAATAAAAATAATCAACTCATATCCTACAATTGTGTATCTCTACCAGAAATCACAGGAAAAACATGAGTTATGCAATCAATCTTGAAATATAACATAGTTAGAAAGCCTTTAAAACCACAAAAATCTTTAAATGGAGTTGCACATTGTGTATCTCTACAAGATATCACAGGAAATGAATAAGCCATAATGCTTGGCGACCAAATATAGTGGAATTATTTCTTTTGTGCCAAGTTTGATGGAAAATCTGGTATCTTTCAGGTAATTATTATCTACAGGAATAAATAAATAAATAAATAAAAAAGGAGGGGAGGAATCACGTTTTGGCCCAACCTCTCTGTTCTTTCTCTACAGTATAAAAACTAAAAGCCTTTTTTATGCATGTCAGTAATTTATCAAATATGATTGTAATCTTTTGTGATACTTCCCCTTTGTTATTGAAGTATACATGAAATCACCTGCAAATTACATTAACTGATAACCCAGCAAGTGGAACCAGAGACCCATGATGAGCTTTCCAACAACATTGTTAATAAAGTTCTGCTACCACCAACCCATTGTCTATACTACATTATAAAGCCTAAAACTGCTAGGCCCCTCCAATATGTTCCAACAATGACACTAAGCCACTCTACTTCAAGATAATTCTAGATTCAGTAAGATATGCTCCAAACCTAAACTACATGGCAGAATTGCTCAGTATCAAAGGCAGGACAGTAATACTTTTCAACAAGACAAATTTCTTACATGAATTCCCAAGAGTTAGTTTTTATACAAAACATTAAACATCATGCAAGTATGGAATGTGTTATTTAACTTGGGCATTGCAAGTTTAAGCTGATAAATCAGTAAGTAAGTCAAAAGAGATTTTGCAAGTGAGAACATAAAGAATAGTGGAACACTATGAAATTTTGGCCCAAACATCAGAGCATGATTTTTCCCTGAATACCTTTTAAGACATCTGCAGCATTTGCCTCACTTTCCTGCACATGAACCTAAAAGGAACATAGAATAAGTTTCAATGAAAATAAAAAAACAGAAATAACAGCAAATGAAAAGGGAAACGAGATTGGCAATAAAACTCCCATCCAAGTCCTACACAATTCTATGACCAAATAATAAAATTAAAGCTTACTCGATAGAAATTCGCATGGGAGTTGTTCTTTTCTCTAAAAATTATTTGAAGGAAATCACTAATGCTTTCCAGCCTGCAACCAGTGCCTTTTGACTTGTCCTGCTTATCTTCTTCAAGGAGAACAGCAGCATCTTTGATTATATCAATGATCTTAGTTGCAGTGTCGTGTGTAACATTAAGATCAGCAAGAAGCTCATAAATGTAAGGTCCAGGTTTGGTGAATCCCAATTCCTTGGATTCAATGGGCACTTCAGCAATCCGCTTCTCAAGCTTCAAAAGAAGTGCTGCAACAGTTGAAAATTAGCTCCCAAGAAGTACGGCCATATCAATTACAAGCATAGCAACAAAATTGTAAGAAGAATAGCAGGAAGTATATATGAACATGCAATCCTAAACAGCATATAGTGAGATAATATAGGCATGGATCAAGTTGAGTTGAGGAAGAATTAATGCGTACATATAAGAATAGCAAGTGCATATTGACGGAATTAAGCAATCAGTGACCAGAATACCTCTGAGAATAGCAAAATTATCTGGATTCCATGATTTGTCATTTGATTCTTCCCTCCTTGTCACAGAAAGGTCAGTACAAGATTTTGCTTCAGAAATGCAAGCTGTGAGAAGCCAAGAAGGCAAGTCAAAAGAGGCTGCATCTGCACATAAGCTTTCCTGCAGCGTATTTTTTAATATAAGAGTTTAAACTCATATAACATCAAATGCAGATGACTGTCAGCAAGAAAAATTTGTTTTCTGAAATGATAACATTAAGAAACCAGCATATATGGTTTCACGAATTTACAAGAAAATTCTAATTTCCTGGCAAAGAAAACACCAATTGTTTCTGCTTACCAGGTTATGAGCTTCATCAAATATCAGTATACTGTTGTCCCAATCAATGGCAAGAGATTTTCGATTTCCACGATCAATAAGGTAGTTATAAGGTGCAAACAAAATATCAACAACCTTGTGGAGCTCCCTTGATATGTAGTAAGGGCATCTACAAGTATTAGCAGACAGAATAATCACAAAACCATCAATGGCTACGACCTTTTAATATTATTATTTTTTTTTTGTAAAAGAGGATATTAAACCTACGGTCCAAATGTTCTTCCAATATTAACCAAATCCTCTATGTCGACAGGCTCATCTCCAAGATGGGGATTGCATTTCACATAATCTAGAATGTAAGAACAGACACATATAGACGTCAGATTTTGTTGAGATTATAACTGTATGGAAAAATAAACTTTGAGCTCAGCTGTTCAACCTCTTTATTGTATGTGATCTGCAAATGCAATCTGAAAGTGTCGGTGACATCTTAAACATTCAATAAAATATTTACTATGCTAAATTCGACCACAATCATCACCATAGAACTTTATCCATCAAATTGTTTTTTGAAAAAAAAAAATTCTAATTAATTATCATCCATGAATTCACCAAATATTCACAGCATTTGAAGGATTAGAATAGCCTCTGAGTGCATGCAAGAAGTAAAGAGAAAAAAAGAAGGGTAGAAATGTAGAAGCATTTAATGTCGAATTGATGCCCAAGTCTAGGAATAAGAAAATTAAATTTAACTTCATTCAGTGAGAAAATTTGAGGAAAGGCCAACTAACACTATGAAGAGAAGGGGAGGAAAACTGGAGCTAAATCAAGGATAAAAGAGAGCATCTTATACTTTACATAACAAGTCTCTCTATTGCAAATTACATGAATAGGATAGTATTTTACATTTAGCTAGTTGTCAGGCAAAACAAAATGAATGTTAGTATGAATGAACTGTTGCAACATAGTTTAGAATCAATGACACTTAAAGAGCTATTCGGAAATAGAGTGGTACTTCAATTTCATGAAAAAATGGAGTATAAAAAAAGAAGAAAACTGGAACTTCATGTTCAAATGCAACATTTCTCCATCTACAAAACAGGAAAACTAGTTTTTCATTTTTCAAATTTGTATTGAATTAGGAAAACACTTAATTTACAAGTTTTCCATCGTTTTCCAAATAAAGAAAAGACATAAACAATTCTTTTATATACAAAAAGATTAAAATTATTTGTTTTTACATTTTTATATTTAGTTAGTGTCATATTTAATTTTTATCATAAATCAAATATAAAGATGTTATTTAAGCTAACAATTTAACTTTTTATGATAATTTTTTATTTGAATGAAATAAATTCTACAATTAAATTATCATGAATACAAAATATTAAGATGACTTATAAATTATGGTTTTGTTTTTCTATGAAAAATAGTTGTAAATTGTAATCTTGAGATATTTCTTATTTTTGGATGGAAACATTCGTCTTCGTTCTCAACAAATGAACATGTTTTCCAGGTTTCCAGTGGAAAAGGAAAGCTGGTTTTGATGGAAACATTCATCTTCGTTCTCAACAAATGAACATGTTTTCGAATTTTCCAGTGGAAAAGGAAAACTGGAAAATGGAAAGAAAGCTGAAAATAAAAAAGAAAAATAGTTTCCTATTAATATAAATAAACCCTTACTCTCCTCCCTGCACAACCAGAAACTTTTATCCATTAATTTGTAATCCAGACTAAGTTTAGGATATAACAGCATAAGTTATTGAGAGCCCAAAATCTTGATTGTGCAATTTTCATCTAGATGGAAAGTCGTGTCTTTCAAGCATTTTGTGGCTACATTACCATAATAAAAAAATTGTAGATGGATTCAAGCACAACAGAAATGCACAAAGTATAATACCTGCAACACGGGAATAATGGGTGCATTGACGCTTTCCCCGTGTTTTGCAAATAAGATGGCATGCATTATTCTGTACTTTTCCACGTAGTAAGCTGACTTCCTCGTGAATGCATAACTGCTCCCGAGATCCTAATATTACCATTTTAGGCCTGCATATTCTTTAAATTTTAGCAAATTGAAATTCTAACTGAACCCAATAATCAGATTGATCCATTGAACTTGTCCTAATAAAAAGACTACTAGTACTACTAACACCACATCTATTGCAAAGAAGCCCAACACCCTTGATATCATTCAAAAAGAATATGTGAATAACTAACAACAATCCTCGATATAAAGACATTGGCTTCCACCATATGACACAAATACAGCTGACAGTAATAGACAAAAGCAACACATCAAGAACCGAATTCAATTCCATCCACTGTTAATAATTTTGACTGCAAAAGAAATCAAACCAGAAAATGAACTCCAACCTGTAGCTGCTCCTCTTCAACTCCTGAATCACTTGCCGAAGTTGGCTGTGCGTGCGTGAAGTATACACTATAGTCGGAAGATTGCGATCCTCAGATTGTGATGATGGCACAATATCCAATTTACCACCCGCAATCCGACCATTCCTTTCAATCTTACCAGTCGAAAATCCACCTAAACTCTTCCTCCAAGCCAATGTGGCACAAAGAAGGCATAGAGTTTTCCCGGTTCCCGTTGGACTCTCCAAAAGGGCATTACATTTCTGCCATATTTTTAACAAACAGCATAAATTTGTGACTTATAACACTAACAAATTAACTAAAATAAGTAAATTAAAGGCAGATTTTTCGATAATAGGACACAAAAGGATTAAAACTTGCAAGAATTGTATTTCAGATTGAAAAATGAAACAGCTGTCAAGCATAGCTATTGAAATTAATTAATTTCTCTAATTAGTTGATTTTTGTCGTGACGGAGCATTATCAGAAGCTAAGAATGGTGATGAGTGGAAAGTTTAAGGAAGCAATGAAACGGCAGCGTTCTATATTTGAGGACTTACGTTTTGGAGGGACTGTATGACTTTTTCCATGTAAACGAGCTGACAATCGTAAGCCTCGAACGGGAAATCAACGTCGATTCCCCTTATCTTGTAGGTCGGCATTTTCCTTTTCCAGGGTCTGGTTGGTTTCTCGGAAAGTTGTTGATGGTCTCCTGATTCTCTTCCCCGTTAATGAGATGGTAAGAGAATGAAAACCCTAGTATTAAAGCGAGAGATTTTCCCGCCACTCCGCTTGTCATTAACCGTTGTCGTTTCATTATTTATTCCTTTTCGTCTTCAGTTTTCTTTTAATTGAAATACCAAGTAAAAAATGTATACATACCGTTTGTTTTTATATTTAAAAAATATAAAGTTTTTTTATTTTTAATTATTTTTTTGTGTTCTTAGATGATTTTGATGTCTTAATATTAAAAATAAATTTTAAAAAATAAAAAATATATATTATTTTAATATATTTAAAAAAACATTTTAAAAAGCAATTAATATGATATTTCTAAACACCCTCTTAATTGGATGGTCATGGGGGATTTTATCAAATCGCATATGCTTTGCTTCCTTCCAAAAACTTTAACACATTCTCTTTTCTTAATAATATTATTATTAATTATTAACAAGACACTAAAAGGGTCTGGTTAAATAAACAATTTTACTGTAACTATGAACACAGAATTTGAGTAATTGAAGCCCGTGATAAAGCCTATACTTGCTAACCCGTCGGAAAAGGGGAATTTTTAAAATTGAATATTGGATCATTGAATGATATTATTTAGCTTATGAGATTTATCCTACTTGATCATCATTTGTTAAAACAATCTTGAGACCATTAAGAGCAAAAAAGAGGAAATATTTTGCAAGCAAGAGTTTGCAAAATATGACATAGAGTGGGCATTTAGGGTGTGCAGTCTCGTTTTGTAATTGTGTGTGGAATTGTGTGGTATTGAGATGAAAAAACGCTTGCAAATATTATGAAAGCTTGCATAGTAAGATACGATATAATTATTGAGGATAAAGCAGAAATGAACCTCGTATTTGATCGTGAACATGAAGTAAATTCTTTTATCAATGTCAGATGGTGAAACACTAAAAGTACATGATTTTCTTCAAACTCATAATCGAATCAGGAATAAAGTAATTAGCTCTCTATTATAAGAAGATTTGATTGAACATTTGTGGAAACAACATGATGACGAGTAAAATCATTAGATTTGAGCTTATTATGTTATTATAATTTTCCAATATTTTTATATTGTTTTATTTCTTGTTATGGTTGTACTATTTCAAGTTAATTAATCCTACTTGTTATTGTGTGCTACAAAAACTTAAAAAGGTTTTGTGAATTGATATCAAAGTAAAATTAAATATTAATCAACAAGTTTAAAATAACCAAGAAATTTCAACATTGTTAATTAAATATACACTAACCTGAAAATACATCAATCTAATTAATTAAAAAAATAAAACCTCTCTTTTCAATAATTTCCAACTTCTTATTTTTAAAATATGCTATAGAAATCGAATCCAACTTAGAAATATCTATTTTCATAATTTGATCTTCTTTCTCGATCCTTTCCAATTCTTATTTCTCTTGACTTTGTTGTATCATTGTAGTTTGTTGCTCTAACATAACTTTCTTGTCTTGTTTCTTTTGTTCCTCAATTTCAACTAGAGTATCCTTTAATTATTGTAAGAGATTTGTTACAGATGTCTCTCTCACTTTCTCTTTATCTTATTTACGTTTAAGTCATTTCTTTATAGTTTTCTGACCATTTAGCCTATCTTGATTAGTCAACGATTCACTATCTTGTCCTAAACTAACAGAATCAAGAGTAAATGGAGTTGATGAAGCGGGACTTGCACTAGCATGACCTTTTTGTTTTTTGTTTGACCTTTTGTTGTTGATTTGCACGCTCATATTGCCATTTGGATTCCTTTTTTTAAGATAACCCAACAATGTTCAAATTGAAATTATTTGCTAATACAAAAAGCATACATTTGTCGAGCATTATCATAACCTATTTTTGGGTTATTTTTCAATTCATGTTTTTTTTCTTCTCTTAAAAAAATACAAAAAAATAAAAAAATATTATAAAAAAATATATCAGTGAAAAAAGGATGCCAAAACGCTCAAAAAATTATGAAAAATTGGTTGAGGAGGTTCAAAAATACAAAGATTGAAATTTGACAATATTTTGTTGACTGATGAGAGCCTTATTGACAAAGAAAATTCAATTTGAGGAAGAAAAGTCCAAAATCAGATGTTTATATACTCAATTAAATTTTATTGAAGGTTTGATTGAATTTATGGAGGGTTTGATTGTAAGAAAAATTGATATTTAAGTCAATTTAGGCTTTAATTGAAAGAAATTAAAGTTCTGGGGTCAAATTATAATTTTTTAGAGTTAATTTGGTCAAATCAGGGCTTAATTGCATAAATATTAAAGTTTGATGGCTAATTAGGGACTTAATTGAAGAAATCCGAAACCAATGACCAAAATAAAAAACGCGTGTAAATAGAGGGGCTGTAATTAAACTGAATCAGGGGCCAAATTGAAGAAATTAGAAGTTTATTGATCAATTGAGGATCAAATTGCACAAATTCAAAACCAAAAACCAAAGTGAAGAAGGCAGTCAACTTCAGGGCCGCTGTTTGATTTTTGGCAGGGATGCAATGCATTGATTGTTAAATCAAAATTGCAATTTAGGACTTAATTGAACAAATTACAAATTATAGATTGATTTGGATTTTGACATAAGTTTTTGCTGCCTTTTCCTTTTAAATGAAACGACGCGTTTTGGCTAAAACGGCGTTGTTTTATACATTGTTCATTAAAAAAAAGACCCAAAACGGTGCCATTTTGAACGACACCGTATGTCTTCTTCTTCCCTTGGACGTGCAGAAAACAGGGGAAGGGAGCTTTTGTTCCCCTGTGTTTTCCACCGTCTTCCCCTTTAAAAAGACGCCGACCAAAGACCTTATCTTGCTCAGCTGACCCGTGGCCTCCCACGTGTTGAAGAAATGGAGGAGACGTGGGTCCTTGGGCAATCGTGGGGCGGCAGTACAGTGGCCACCCTAGCTATGTCTCTCCTATGTTTTCCTATAAATACAGAGGAGATGAAGAAGAAAAGGGGGGGAAGATCGAAAGAGAAGAGAATGACATAGTAGAGAAGATAGAAAAGAGGAGGAGAAAAGGAAAGAAAAAGAAAAAAAAACAGAAGAGAAAAAAACAGAGGAGGGAGAGAAAGAAGAAGGAGAAGCACTGCTGGCCATCGTAGTCCCCTCACCGCAAGGACAACATCCCCACCGTCAGCACCGCGAGCAGCTGGTCGATGTCCAGTTAATTACACCCATCGTTACCTTCCTTCTTCGTCACCCCCCGCTGTTCATGCTGCATATGAACAATGAAGGGTGATCCACTGTTCCTTTTTCTTTCTTTGCTGGGCTGAGCCCAACCCATGCATTTGGGCCGAGTTCGCCCTAGACCACTGAACTGGGTCGGATCTGGCCCAGTTCAAAAAAAATTTATTTTCAAAATTTTGTGACTTTTTCATCTTTTGCTATACGTCTTTTTGCTTAATATTAGTCTGTATTTTATTTCGTAAAAATATGAATCCGATATTAAAATACTCAGTTTTCGTCAAAACTTCCAAAAATACAAAAAGAAATTTGAAAAAATGTTTTTGTGCATACAACAAGCGTCTCAAAGCTGAAAAATCATATTGTGTTTTTCATACACCAAAAAATAATGTTTTAACATGTACTTTGGCTTTAATAGCTAGTTTATTAAAGTCAAGAGAACATTGGCCAAAATTTTAAAAACAACAAAAAATTTATTTTGTCTGTCTTTTATTTCATACACCAAAAAACAATGTTTTAACATGTATTTTGGCTTTAATAGCCAGTTTATTAAAGTCAATAGAACATTGGCCAAAATTTTAAAAACAACAAAAAATTTATTTTGTTTGTCTTTTAGTATCCAGGATACGACATTACACGTAATACGTATTCCAAATATTAAATTCTTTTTTTCAAACCCTAGAACGGTTAGATTTTACCCCATTAAGATAAAGAACCTCCTTATTAAGGAGGGCTTTTCTTGAACTTTACACAAACCAACAATTAGAAACCACAACAAGACTTTAGATTTTATCAGACAACAAAATAATGCAGCTTACCTTAAGTAGGGCGTAGTTGGGGTATTAATACCTTCCCTTTACGTAACAGTCTCCGTACCCAATCTCTAAGACCAGTTAGGGTTTCTAGTGACCAGAATACTAGGTGACGACTCCCATTTAAATTTTCTGCTGATAAGAGACAAGAATTCCTTGTTTCTCTATATTTGTCAGATAGACCAATACATTTTTCCTTGAGTGGTGGACAAATCGTCGCGACGTTGCACACATGCGACAATCATCATTAATTTGGTAAAAAGAATAAGAGAAATTAAAAATAATAAAAAATAACAATTTAACATGGAAATGAATATTAAAATTACCTTTAATTTTTTATGTTATTCTAGGATTGAGACAACAATAACACCTAAAGAGGTGGATTAGATGTTCCATTAATATCAACAAAGAATACAATTTAAAATAATTAAGCACACCAAGCACAATAAATATAATAACCAACAATATAATTAAAGTGATTAAAATAAACAGGTAAAGAAAAAGAGATTGTAAACTCAATTTTTAATGTGGTTCGACAAATCTACATCGACATCTCAAGTATCAGTTGTACTTGAATATTTTACTCTTTTACTTATTCGACAAGATTATACACCACTTGAAGACGCCCCCTACAAGATTTTCCCCTTTGTAACAATATATCACCAATGCCAAGAGTTCATCCAAGCTCTCAAGTTCTTATAAATGTGATTTTGTAGTCACAAAATACTGTAAACCCCAGGTGTAAATTCATTGTGAAATTGAAGAAATATTTTAAATCAGATAAAGAAAATAAAATGAATGATGTATGAATTTTGATATATGGGACTATTACAATATATATATATATATATATATATATATATATATATATATGAAGGGTAAGGATACAAAAAAATTTATCCGAAATCACTGCTTTTAAATGTTGGTTAAGAAACATAAACCCGATACAACTCAGGAGTTCTATAAAAATTCTAAAAGAAGTGTATAAGGAAATTAAGCTAATAAATTATGAAAATTAGGGATTTGATGTTTGCAGTAAGGGAGGGATATGGACCTTCAAAATTCAGAAAATTGGTTAGCGAACAAATTTTTAAAAATAAAAGTGCGAAAATGCCAGAAAAATAAAAAAGGTTCAAAATGTGAATTAAATTTTAATGGAAGTAATTTATGAGGAAAGAAAGGTACTGAGGTATAAATTAATAAATTTTGATATCGCCCATTGAAAATCGACATTAAAAATATACCGAGATGAAGGAAATAATACCCGATAACTATAAAAGTTACTATTTGAAGGGACATAGTGGGATTTTGATAATTTTTTCCTATAATAGGCTTGGGTGCAATCGACCATAGGGGGATTGAGAGGGAAGAAAGGGAAAAACTCCATTTTGCTTTAAAAATCCATGAGAAACCTAAAGAAAAAATCAAGAAAAGAAGAGAATTAGTGATACTAAAGGATTTAGGCAACAAAATCACTTAGATTTAGAGTGTTATTGAAAGAAGAATTTGGGGATGGAATGAGAGGGAAGGGGAGGCAGCAGCAAACAAGGAAGAAGAGGTGGAAATCCTTGATTTGTTAGCACTTGGAACCTAGATTACTCCTTGATAAGGTGTCCCAACCTCCATTTAACAAGTTCTTACAATATTTGTTAAGTTTCCATTGATTTTCCATCAAATTAAGGTTAGGTTTTATGATTAATTTAGGGAGGGGAATGAGAAATTGAATTAAATTGATATTTGTGACATGTAATAAGATAGAAATGAGTTGAGATAACAAGTAATTTTGAAAAGAAATTAGTAGTCCCTTACTAAGTGTGAGGTCGGCCATTGATGTAGGAAGAAAGAGGATGTTTATTTGAATATTTGACTTGATGATGTGTGATTATATGAATTAAAATGATGAGAAATGCATGAAGGAATAACAATGAAGGTGTTAGAGAGGGTTGGGAAGAATGTTGATTGACTAGTTAATGAAAATGGACAAATAAATTCTTAGAAAGTGTTTTTAACATCATTATAGTGTATATATAACATGACAAGGAATTGGTTTGAATAAGGATAAGTTAAATTGGTGATGTGTGAATGGTTACAGAATTGTTGACGAAACTAGACAGTTTTGTCTCTTGATCTTCCAGAGGGAATTCGAGCATGTGAGGGAATTCAGACTAGGTCTCCTCATAGAAATTATAGATTTGAATATTAGCTATCCAAGGAAGTTTACCTTGCTTAATTTAGAGTTTTAAAACTCTAGTTATATGTTAATAACCGAGAGGGGTTCAGGATAAACCTTACTGGACGGTTGGTCATCTTCTCGATAACGGGTAGTTTTTAGGGCTTTAGGAGCAGAACTAGGTTCTTCTCCTTTAATAGATTTATAGCCTTGTATCTTAGCTTTCCAAAGGATTAAGCCACACCTTAAAACTAACTATATAATGTTAGTTATGGATAAAACACAAAACAATATTCGAATGAAGAATTACGTCGATTGTAATGTTGATTTGCATTTTTGTTAAAAATCTTTAGGAAAAAGATTTAATGGGAACATGAGATGTAAATTTAAGAAATATGGATAATAACGAATGAGATGATTAAAAGAAATTGTATATACTTTTTATTTGATGGAATAAATGCTCGTAATTAATGACATAGTACACTTGTTAATACTGGAGGAGCCACAAGACCAGACAACAGTCGGGGACTACCAGTCAAACTTTTATAGTAGGTAGGTGCCCAACACCTAAGGATTTCTTTTATCTTCTACCATTTTAAATTTGCGAGGTATAGAAGTGATTTAAATTTGGTGATATATATATATATATATAATTTAAATCTAGTAATTTATGTTTATGTGATCGGTATGAATAGAATATTGTGATGATATTGATTAGCTATCATGGAAATTGGGGTAGCTAATGGTATCAATGGGGTTCCATTGATACCGGCATTCCTCAAATTAATTAGTCAACCCCAGGTAATTAGATGAATAATGTTGTTAGTAAAAATTACTAACATCGGTATGGTTACTCCTGGTTAAGGAAAAAAGATAAATTGATTAACTATTTTGGATTGAAAATAGTTAATGATATCAATAGGTCGCATTGGTATCAGCAACCATTTCTGGTGTGATTAGTCATTTCAGGTAAGGAGGTTGATGATTTCAAGGGTTCTTGACATCAACAACTTAGATGGCAAACCATATATGGGTAAAAATTGATTAACTATTTCAGGTTAAGAATAGTTAATGATATTAATCAATTGTATTGATATCGGCACTTGAATGTAATTGATTATTCTAACCCAATAATGGGAGACTAATGATACTAATGAGATTTATTAGAATCGACAATTAACTTTCGAAGAATGAGAGACGAAGTGTTAATTACTTATTCCAAAAGAACGAGATAAACTAATGATATCAAGAGAAGAATATATTAGTATCAAATAAGGATTGATCCATAAAGAGATGACGTTAAAATCATTTTAGTCGTGTTGAGATTTCTAAGATGAAATTACTCTCGATAATTGATTAGGATATTAGATGGAAAATACATATTGTAAAGAAGTCCATGTTTAAATTTTATGTGTCAGAAGAAATGTTATAACAATTATTACCTATGGTTGTTATTATTGTAGTTATTACTTTCTTATATTTATATGTACATATTATTTGTTATTTTCAGGCTCGTTAGGGTTACGTTATGAGTGAACTTAGTTTAACTATCTTTTGCTAGTAATTTTGTTGTATTTCAAGACATTTACCTTCTAAACTTAAAAATATAGTATTGACTTGTAAATTCGGATGTAATTTTTAAGTACCTATTTAAACCATGCAAGTTTATAGTTGTAATTTGATCCTTCACTTGAATTTTATTATATGGTATTATTATGCATAATATAGTTGATGTAATGATAATATGTAGCAATTTAATTATGCATTGTTTCCTTTTGTGAAATTAAATTTTGTAATATTATTGAATAAGATGTGTTGTGTTAATGATGATGAGTTTGGTTGAGATTGATTGAGATCCATGATGATTGGATCTGGTTCTGAATAATATAGTAAGTATAAATCTTGTATTGTCGATAACTTGGAACCTCTCGGTAAAGGGGAGACTCCGTCGAAATTTTGGTAGAAATTACTGTGGATTTAAAAAAAACATTTCCTAAAATTTCTAGTTAATTGTTGTCTGTTGTTCTAAAAATTGGGACTGTTACAAATACTCTCTGAATAAATTAGGTTTTATAATTGAGAATCTTTGATCTCTATAGCTTACTCAATAACACTTAAGGGATTTGACGGTGTTTAAGTGTCGTGAGAATGTGAATGTATACTCTTGTGCTATAATATGAAGGTTTTAATGCACAAATATAAGTATGATTGAGGATTGATGGTTTTGAAGTTGTTTTGCTCTTAAAATAACTTATATATGATATACATTTAGATTCTCTATTTAATTATACAATTATAAGCTACATATATGTTTATAGGAAAAACCAGTCATTTTGTAGTTGTTACTATTCTTCTAACAAATAAAATAGTCGACCAGTTTAACTTAAAATCTAGGTTTGACAGTTTTAAACTCGGTGAATCTTGAACCAAACAAATACATATCAATCCTATAATGCATGCAATGTGAAGTCTGTAAATTTTATTTTAATTTGTACTATCATGTAAGATATAAAGATTTATATTTGAGCACTAAAATAAATACTTAAAAACTAAGTCTTTACTTGCTTCACATCTTAAACGTATTGATTGATTTCTTCATTCAATCATTCATGCTTGTTGATGTTCTTCATACAAACCTGTTTAAACTTATTCTTAACCAAGTATATCATTTGTCAATTTTTCATTTAATTTTTATCATCAAAATATATAAAAATATTAATATGTGACTCAAAAGTCAACATTTCAGTCATTCCACTTTGATGGTGGTTTTCAATTTAGGTAATAAGTCCAACAAATTTATCAACTTCTCTATTTATTTATTGCCATCTGCTTGAAATTCTTACTTGGGAATGATTGTTTGAATTTCCACTACTCTCTATAAAGTAAGCATATACTTAAGCCAATAATGTTTTGTTTGTTGATCAACTCATGTAATTGAGTTTTTGCTTGTATTTAACCATACAAACACAAGTAAAACAATCTTTATTAGATGTGAAGTTCTCATTTCTTTGTTGCTGTTTTACTGGTTGGATATTTAGATTAGAGTGTATAAAGCCATTGATTGTTTGATTAAGATCACTTGGTCAAGAAAGAATATCTTTTGACTCGCTCATAAGAAATGTGGTAAAATAGCTTGGTAAATTTGAATCCATCTAGGGAAATCTCAAGTTAGAGATTTTTTGTATAACATACATTTAAATTATACTTTAAAACACCATTAATTATTGTTATAACTTAATTTTAACTCTATTTTTTCTACGTATTTTCAAAAAAGCAAAAAAATTCAAAAATAAAATAAAACATATATTTCAACGAAGTTCTCATGTCGGTGTGCTTACTAGTTGTTGAATTAATCAAACCGATAGATCCAAAATTCTCCACAACACCAGCGAAAATCGCAATGAATCCAAGATATAGACAACATTTCAAGGTGAAAAATAATTTTTCTAAGTTATTAAATAATTGAAAAGGTTACAAAGAAATATTTTGACTACATTTCAATTGATTGCTAAACTATTTTATTTTTATGTAGAATTGTATTAGAGCGATTGATGGAACACATGTACGTGCTTGTGTATCACAAGAAAATCAAATACCATTTATTGGTAGAAAAATGTGTACCCACTCAAAATATAATGATGACATGTAGCTTTAACATGCAATTTATATTTGTTTGGGTTAGGTGGGAAGGTAGTGCACATAATACAAGAATATTTCTTGAGGTGATTGACAATCCAAATATAAGATTTCTGAATCCATCATAAGGTATTGAGAAATAAAAAATAGGGGTGTTATTCAATTTGAATAATTTTATTTTTGGTCTATAATAGGAATTAAGTTTTGAACGAATATTATCTTGATGCAGGGAAGTATTATTTTTGTTGATTTGGGATATCCAATGAGTACGGTTACCTGGGACCATATAGAGGTGAGAGATATCATCTGCTAGAATTTCATCGACAAGGACAACCGCAAAGTCGGGAAGCAATATTCAATTGTGTCCATTCATCGTTACGATGTATAATAGAACATACTTTTGGAGTTTGGAAGAAAAGGTGGAGAATCTTGCAAAACATGCTTATGTTTCCTTACAAAACACAAGTTCAAATTGTTGTCGCATCAATGACACTACATAATTACATTATAAGGAAGTCGATCCAAGATGTTGCATTTAATGAGTTTGATCGCCATCCTAATTTTATTCCTGATGATATTTTAACCGATGTGGTTCTACGATCACAAACACGTGGGTACCAGAAGGCTTCATATATAGATTATGTTCGTGATGACATTGCAACAAGTTTGATAGGGCAATAATATTTTTTTTTAAGTGAACAATTTCTTTTTATGCCAATTATTGTTTCTACTAAATATTATTTTTTCTATTTAAAACATAATAAATTAATTTATGTTATTTTTAGTCATTTTATGTACAACATCAATCCCAACCATAATTTTAACCAAACATATCATGACATGATTTTGGACAAAAAGAAAAATCAAACCACAATTTTAACTAAACACACATTTTATATAAACCAACCACAACAAAAGTGATTTTGAAAAAATCACTTTTATCAAACCACAATCACAATAATTACCACAAAGACAAATACCCTCTCACTTGGTCTAGAAATAATATTTTTTAACCCACTCATAAAAAAGGTGGTGAAATAGCTCAGCAAATTTGAATTCATCCGCGTAAAAAAATGAGAGGGAACTCAAGTTAGAGAATTTCGATATAATATACATTCAAATTATACTTTAAAACACCATTGTCATAACTCAATTTTAACCCTATTTTTTCTATATATTTTCAAAAAAAAAAATAAATAAAAAATAAATAAAGAGAAGGGGATTAAAATGGAGTGACAAAAGAAAATGAAGGACTAAAAAATAATAAGAGACAATCGAGAGACATTGCCTAAAACATGGAAAAGAAAAATAGCCGGGGCATCCTGCACAAAGCAAGTTGAAAATAGGGAATTAAAAGGAGGCCATAGGTTTTATCACGGACCATAAAACTCTGACCGTTTTACTTTGAATATAAAAAAAACATTTTTCTTTTCCTTCATCTTTTCCCTTCAGCCGAAGCTCAGGCCACAACCCTTTTTGTGCATGCCTCTGTGCATAGCCACCAACAACCAACAAAACCACCCAATGGCAGCCGACGAACTTTCCTTCCTCCACTAACCCACACCGGCAGCTCTCTCTCCCCTCGCTGTCAGCAGCCTTTCTATCAACCATCGTATTTTACACACACGATCTCAGTCCCAACCCAGCTCCATCAGCACACACACGATTGACAAGCATTTAATTGACGAGCAAGAACAATTAATCAACTGAATTGAGAAGCCAGGGCAAGGTGCTTTGAGATTTTAAAGAGGAAGAAGGGGCAAGTGCAGATGAAGTAGCCGTTGCTCGACGATTATTTGTACCTTCTCCATGTTTTAGTTTTTTGATATAATGTGTAGAAATAACAATTCATTGAGAGAAATGTTATTTCACCTATTGATTTAGCAATCCTGTTGGAGTTTCTAAAAAGAAAGGAAGGAAGAAAGAAAGAAAAGCTAAAATTACTATTATTCCCTTTTTAGCTTCTCATTTACAGCGTTGCACGTCAATCAATATGATCTTCATTATGAAAACTTTATAATGATCTAAATTTAATATATATATATAAGCTATGGTCCCAAAACTTAAATTTAATAAAACAAATCTCTTTAATCATTAAGTTAACATTTAATTTTTTTTCTTGTGATATTATACTTCCGAAGCAGAATCTTATTTTTGAAAAGGTGGAAAAGAAGATTGATTTCCTGGGGATAGTTATGAATTTTGGAAATAGAAACCAAGCCCAGATTGATTATAAAACAGTACAGGCCCAAGAAAGTTAGCCCAACTAAGCAAAACAAAACCTAGACTAGCATGGCAGTATCACATGACAGAAAGTCCAGGTAGTAGATGTTTCTAGAAGCACACGAAACACAATTAAAGCTCGATACATCTCTCCTCTTCTCTTCAGACGTACCACGTCAACCCCACCTACACAGATCGATTTATTTTTTAATTACTCATAAAAAAATATTTATTTTTATGTCAGTGTTCGTAATTATGATATAAATACAAAAAATAATAAAAATAATAAAAATAAAAAATTTCACACGCAACAACGGAATATGTGTAATTATGATATGAGTTGGATTTTATTTAAAAATATATTAAAATAATATTTTTTAAATTTATACATTGTACATCAAAACCATTTAAAATTATAAAATAATTATTTTTAAATTTTTTAAAATACTTTTTAAATGTAAAAATCCAAACCAAACCCTATTTTGTTTTTTAAAAAAAAAGAAAAAAAAGAAAAAGAGCAGCCCTCGCTTGCGCTCCCTCTTTTCATCTAAGTTAAAGCTTTACTCGTTTCGTTTCCTTTCTTATATAAGAAAAAAAAGATTTCTAGAAGCACCCAAACCCCTACCGTCGCTCCGTATTTCCATCTCCTCTTGTTTTACAGGTAAGTTCCTATCTATCTCTAACCCTAGCTTAGATTTGATTTACATCATTCTAAGCAGCTTTTATTAATTAGCTACCAAATCACCGATTTGGTTTTTCCTTTCCTCCTGTCTCTAGAGCTTTTTATAGATCTGTGAGTTCTTATTTCTAGATTTACCTCTAAAGATTTACAATTTTTTTCATTGATTGTAGTTTTGTTGTTGATCGTGCCTTTCTCTGTTAGATTCAGCTGATCATCATTTTTTTCGTAATTGTTTCCTGTTATATTTTAGGTTAATAGTAATAATAGTCAAGAAGCTATTATGGTGATTAGATTGTTGATTCAATAATTACATATTGAAGTTTGTATTTTTTACATATTTTTTACTGTATAATCGCCTGCATTAGTAATTGAATTTTGTTTTTTTTTTTTTTTTTTTTATATGTATGGATTTGTGGGTTTAAGGGTTTTGGCGGTAGTGACTCATAAACTGCAGAATTTGTACCTTCTTTTTTTGTCTCTTTAGGCTGTGCTTCCATAAGGAAAAGTATGAATCCGTTTTGATTGTGTTCCTTTTCTGGTTCTTGTCTTGGGTTTGTTGTGGCTTTATATTATTAACTCTGATGCTATGATTGCTTGGATTTTTATTCCTGATTCATGCATTGCCTTTTGATTTGTGATGATTATGTTACTATTTTCGTTAGTGGCAATTAAATTTGATCTCTGGTTGTTTTGTGCAGCTTGCCACATAACTTATAGGGCTATAACCGATTTATAAATCGGTAATTATTTTTGGCAATCATGAGTGTGGTTGGTTTTGATTTTGGTAATGAGACCTGCCTTGTTGCTGTTGCGAGACAAAGAGGGATTGATGTTGTGCTTAATGATGAATCAAAACGTGAGACTCCTGCTATTGTATGTTTTGGCGACAAACAGCGTTTCATTGGGACTGCAGGGGCTGCCTCAACCATGATGAATCCCAAAAATTCTATTTCCCAGATCAAGCGGTTAATTGGGCGCCCCTTTTCAGATCCTGAATTGCAAAGGGATCTGAAGTCATTGCCTTTTACAGTCACTGAAGGTCCTGATGGATTTCCTTTAATTCAGGCACGGTATTTGGGTGAGATGAGGACGTTCACACCTACCCAAGTCTTGGGAATGGTTTTTGCAGATTTGAAAATCATAGGCCAGAAAAATCTGAATGCAGCAGTGGTGGATTGCTGTATTGGTATTCCGGTATATTTCACTGATCTTCAAAGGAGGGCTGTTTTGGATGCAGCCACAATTGCTGGATTGCATCCTCTCCGTTTGATGCATGAGACCACAGCTACAGCTCTGGCTTATGGTATTTATAAGACTGATTTGCCTGAGAATGACCAGTTGAATGTTGCTTTTGTTGATGTTGGACATGCAAGCATGCAAGTGTGCATTGCTGGATTCAAGAAAGGTCAACTTAAGATCTTGGCTCATTCATTTGATCGTTCCTTGGGTGGTAGAGATTTTGACGAAGCTTTGTTCCAACACTTCACCACCAAGTTCAAGGCAGAGTATCACATTGATGTTTACCAGAATGCGAGAGCATGCCTTAGGCTTAGGGCTGCCTGTGAGAAGCTGAAGAAGGTTCTTAGTGCCAACCCAGTGGCCCCTCTTAATATTGAATGCTTAATGGAGGAGAAGGATGTTAGAGGCATTATTAAGAGGGAAGAGTTTGAACAAATTAGCATTCCGATATTGGAACGTGTGAAGATGCCTTTGGAGAAGGCACTACAGGATGCTGGACTTGCAGTTGAGAATGTTCATACGGTTGAAGTGGTTGGCTCTGCTTCTCGTGTACCTGCCATAATGAAGATTTTGACTGAGTTCTTTGGAAAGGAACCTAGGCGTACAATGAATTCTAGCGAGAGTGTCTCCAGGGGCTGTGCATTGCAGTGTGCTATTCTTAGTCCCACTTTTAAAGTGCGAGAGTTCCAGGTAAAATCTTCTCAACTTGTTTGCTATTGATGTTATTTTTATGATATGATATGTTGGTGATATCTTTGCTAACATGATTATAGCATCGTTTGATTTTATTCACTTAGTGCTATAGCATTGGCATCTTATGTCTTCTTTCATTTAATGATGTGACTGGAACTGTGTTAATCTTTGAATTGTTTAGATGCGCAAAAAAAGAAAGGGAATTAGACTAGCAGAGTGAGGAGTGCTACTGTTTTTAAGACCTGGTTGCTATATAATTTGTTTAATGAAAAAGATGAATAATTAAGGATACCAAGTTTGAGAGTCATCATGTTATCTTAGATGCATTCTTTAATTTATTGTAGATATTGCAGTCGTTATGGCTTGGAAATGTAGATGTGCTTTTCAACCTTATTATTGGTCGCTTTGTGTGACCTTCTGCTTGCCTATGTTTTGGTTCCCAGCAATCAAAATTCTATGAAGTACATTGCATGAAGTGTTGACTGTTCCTTTTCCAGGTCCAAGAATGCTTCCCATTTTCAATTGCTGTATCATGGAAAGGTGCAGCTCCAGATTCTCAGAATGGAGCAGCAGATAATCAACAGAGCACTATTGTCTTCCCCAAGGGTAATCCCATTCCTAGCATCAAGGCTTTGACATTCTATAGGTCAGGGACGTTCTCCATTGATGTACAATATGCTGATGTCAGTGAATTGCAGGCTCCAGCTAAGATCAGTACATACACGGTAGGAAGTTAACATGCAGTATCAAAAATTCACATTTTTAATTAATGTGATCGCAAGGACATGGCCTAATTTTAGTATTAACCTATGTCATATGAACTTCACTTGCAGATTGGTCCTTTCCAATCTACAAAAAGTGAACGTGCAAAAGTGAAGGTGAAAGTCCGCTTGAATCTGCATGGGATTGTGTCTGTTGAATCGGCAACTGTAAGTCTTGAAGAGTGTTTATGATTCTCATTGTAGTTTATTAATAATAATATATGTACCGGCCTTACTGATGTTATGCTTCTGTCAGCTTTTGGAGGAAGAGGAGGTTGAAGTTCCTGTCACAAAAGAGCCAGCAAAGGAACCTGCCAAGATGGATACTGATGAAGCTCCCAGTGATGCTGCCACTAAGGGCCCTAAAGAAGCAGATGCCAATATGGAAGAGGCAAAATCAGCTGCCGATGTTTCTGGGGCTGAAAATGGGGTCCCTGAGGCTGACAAGCCAACACAAATGGAAACTGATACCAAGGTCAGTCAGCCCCTACAATTTAGGATTGTGTAGGATCTTACTACATTAAATTTCAGTTGTGGTACAGTCAGAAACTTGGAGGAGAACATCTTTTCCTTTTGACACATTCTTTCATGGACCCAGGTTTCTTTAAAAACTTTTTCCCTGGTTTCAGGTTGAGGTTCCCAAGAAAAAAGTAAAGAAAACAAACATCCCTGTGTCAGAGGTGGTTTATGGTGGAATACTGGCAGCAGAAGTGGAAAAACTACTAGAAAAAGAGTATGAAATGGCATTGCAAGACCGGGTTATGGAGGAAACAAAAGAAAAGAAAAATGCTGTTGAAGCTTATGTCTATGATATGAGGAATAAGGTAGAATTTAATCTTTACTTTACAGCATGACTTTTTGCGAGCCTTCATATAGTCAGGTGTTACAATGCTTTTGTATTTCCAGTTAAGTGACAGATACCAGGAGTTTGTCACTGACCCTGAGAGGGAGGGATTCACAGCTAAACTGCAGGAGACAGAAGATTGGTTGTATGAAGATGGTGAAGATGAAACCAAGGGTGTCTACATTGCCAAGCTCGAGGAGCTCAAGAAAGTAAGGACTTCTATTTTTCTGAGAGTGTGTGTTTGTCCACTTCTCCTTGTCCTGTGAAAACGGGGCTGGTTGGTTATTTCTCACGTGCATGTTTAATGATGTTAATGATTGCAGCAAGGTGATCCTATTGAAGAGCGCTACAAGGAGTACACAGAGAGGGGATCTGTGATTGATCAGCTTGTTTATTGTGTCAATAGTTACAGAGAGGCAGCAGTGTCTAGTGATCCTAAATTTGAGCACATTGACTTGACTGAAAAGCAAAAGGTAAAGACTTGTTAGATTTTTGTATGTGGTTGTTTGTTGTGGTGAAAGTGTTAACTAAAGCCATTGTCTTGGTATGTGATAGGTTTTGAACGAGTGTGTAGAAGCTGAAGCCTGGTTAAGAGAGAAGAAGCAACATCAGGACTCACTTCCCAAATATGCCACTCCAGTTCTTTTGTCAGCTGATGTGAGAAAGAAGGCTGAGGCACTTGATAGGTATTTTTTCTTGTTTCATCTTTGCTTTGAGTTTTGTTCTTTGCAGTTCTCTAAGCTTAGATGGGGGGAATGTTTCTGATACGGTGTGGCAACATTCAGCTGCTTTTCCTGGCCTGTATAGGGTGAGATTTTGGTCAGCATTAAGATTAGAATGTTTGTTTCTGCAGGTTTTGCAGGCCTATAATGACGAAACCAAAACCAGCCAAACCAGCCACTCCTGAGACTCCAGCAACTCCACCACCTCAGGGTAGTGAACAGCAACAGCAGGGAGATGCGAATGCTGACCCCAGTGCTAATGCTGGTGCCAATGAGACTGCAGGAGCTGCCAGTGGCGAGGTGCCACCTGCTTCTGGAGAACCAATGGAGACTGACAAGTCAGAGACTGCATAATTCAATGCAGCTACAGAATCTGTCGTATTGAATTAAGAAATTTGGTTCCGCTGTATCAGAACAACTTTTAAGGAGGCTGAGACGAACTCTTTGGTGGGCTGACATTATGTGAGGATCTGGGTCTTTGATGTCTTTCTCATCTTTTCACCTGTGAAGCCCTCCCATCGTGTGTGGTTCACCTAATTTTATCTTGAGAGCTAGTCTCTAGAATCCAGTTTTAAAGAAAGGGGGTTTTAAGAGAGAGGTTTAGACCTCAAAGCTCTTTTTGCCCCGACTTTTGTTGTGCAGAGACCGGAGTGTACTCTTTTTTGATGGTCAGTGTTTTAAGTGCCCGCTATTTTTTTGTTTTTCGTTTTTCCTTTCTGTAGGATGTCCTCAGCATCAAATATTGGCTTGTTTTT